>ERZ1026957.26-NODE-26-length-79376-cov-12.280808_pt1 | contig 79376 bp, 80 predicted proteins | sample MGYA00519300_ERZ1026957 | MGnify/ENA primary metagenome ERZ1026957 (study PRJEB26926, sample SAMN06164520) | human gut metagenome | biome: ENVO:00009003; feature: ENVO:2100002; material: ENVO:00002003 | host: Homo sapiens | place: USA | collected 2012 ...
AACCTTCTTCTTAACTGTTCCAGTTTTCTTTGCCATAATTCTCTAAAGATTACTTTGTTGCCTTTTTCTTGTTTGCGACCGTCTTCTTGCGGCCCTTGCGGGTGCGGGCGTTGTTCTTGGTCGACTGACCGCGAACCGGAAGGCCCAGACGGTGACGGATGCCGCGGTAGCAGCCGATATCCATCAGTCGCTTGATGTTGAGCTGAACGAGCGAACGGCATTCGCCCTCGACCTTGATACCCATCTCGGCGATCGTTGCACGAATCGCGCCGACCTGGTCGTCCGTCCAGTCCTGAACTTTGAGATCGTAGCTGATGCCTGCCGCATCAAGGATCTTGCGGGCCGTCGAGCGACCGATACCGTAGATATAGGTCAGACCGATCTCGCCTCGCTTGTTTTTCGGTAAATCTACACCGACTATACGTGCCATATTACTTCTTTTACTTTTTTACGAATTTGTGTTAAAACCATCAACCCTGGCGCATTTTGAACTTGGGATTCTTCTTGCAAATGACGTAGAGCTTGCCCTTACGCTTCACAATCTTGCAATCCTCGCTTCTCTTCTTGATGGATGCCTTTACTTTCATGATTTCAAGCAATCTAAGGTTATTTGTACCGGAAAGAGATACGGCCCTTCGTCAGATCGTAGGGCGTCATCTCCACTTTCACTTTATCTCCGGGAAGGATCTTGATGTAGTGCATGCGCATCTTTCCCGAGATATGGGCCGTGAGCACGTGACCGTTGTCCAGCTCGACGCGGAACATCGCGTTCGAGAGGGCCTCGATGATCGTCCCGTCCCTTTCAATAGCAGCCTGTTTTGCCATAGAGTCTTAGTTGTTTATTGCCTGTTCGATGATACTGAAATCCGTCAGCACGTCGGGCCCGTTCTTGCGAACCGCCACGGCGAACTCGTAGTGCGCCGCCGGTTTGCGGTCCCGGGTGCGGACCGTCCAGCCATCCCGCTCGAAGACCACCGCCTTGGTTCCCATGTTGATCATGGGTTCGATGCAGATGACCATGCCCTCCTTCAGAAGGGGTCCTCTGCCGCGTGCTCCGTAGTTGGGGACACCCGGGTCTTCGTGCATTTTCCGACCCAGGCCGTGTCCCTCCAATTCCCGGACCACGCCGTAACCGAAGCGCTCGGCATACTCCTGCACGGCGGCCGAAATGTCGCCTACGCGGTTGCCGGCCTTCGCCTGTTCGGTACCCTTATAAAGAGCCTCTTTGGTGACCTCCATCAGCTGCCGCACCTCCCCGGCAACCTCTCCCACGGCGAACGTATACGCCGAATCACCAACAAACCCCTTCATAAACGTACCGCAATCGACCGAGACGATGTCACCCTCCTTGAGGATGCACGTCGGGGACGGGATACCGTGAACTATCTGCTCGTTGACCGATATGCACAACGAGGCCGGATAGCCTTCGTACCCGAGGAAGGCCGGAACTGCTCCGTGCGCCCGGATGAAATCCTCGGCAATGCGGTCCAACTCCTTGGTCGAGATCCCCGGCCGGATGTGGCGACCCACTTCGGCCAGCGTCTTCGACACCAGGATGTTGTTCTCACGGAGCAGTTCGATCTCCTCGTCTGTCTTCAGATATATCATTTTACTTCGCTAAGATTCTCTGTCGAAAACTTCCTAATGACGACCCTGGATACGTCCGGTCTTCATCAGACCATCGTAATGGCGCATCAACAGGTAGCTCTCTATCTGCTTGAGAGTGTCGAGCACCACGCCGACCATGATCAGCAGCGACGTACCGCCGTAGAAGTAGGCGAACGACTGCTGGATGCCCAGGAACTTCATCGCCAGCGCCGGCAGAATGGCCACGATGGCAAGGAAGAACGATCCGGGGAGCGTGATGCGCGTCATGATGGTATCGATGTAGTTCACGGTCTGCTTGCCGGGTTTCACGCCCGGGATGAAGCCGCCGTTTCGCTTCATGTCATCGGCCATCATTTGAGGGTTGATGATAATCGCGGTGTAGAAGTACGTGAAGGCGATTACCAGCACGGCCAGCGTACAATTGTACCAGAAACCGGTCATCGAGCTGAAGGCCGCTGCGAAGGCCGTTCCGGTGAACAGCGCGGGAATGAACATCAGAGCCTGCGCGAAGATGATCGGCATCACGTTGGCCGCATTCATCTTCAGCGGGATGTACTGACGCACACCGCCGTACTGCTTGTTACCGATGATACGCTTGGCATACTGCACAGGCACCTTGCGGACTGCCTGCACGAGGGCGATCGTCGCCATGAAGACAAGGAACAGGAGCACCAGCTCGAGAATCAGCATGATGGCGCTGCCCGATGCCGTCTGGAAACGGGCGTTGACCTCGGCCAGCAGCGCGTGCGGAAGACGGGCCACGATGCCGATCATGATGATGAGCGAGATACCGTTGCCGATGCCCTTGTCGGTGATCTTCTCACCGAGCCACATGATGAACATGGTACCGGCGATCAGGATCACCGTCGCATAGACGACGAACTGCCACGTATTGCCGTAGACGAAGGCGGAGGGGACCTGGTGGTAGAGGTTGGCGATGTAGGCCGGGCCCTGGATGACCAGGACCACGATCGTCAGCAGCCTCGTCCACTGATTCATCTTGCGGCGGCCGCTCTCACCCTCCTTCTGCATCTTCTGGAAATACGGGATCATCATGCCCATGAGCTGGATGACGATCGAGGCGGTGATATACGGCATGACTCCGAGCGCGAAGATGGCGGCATTACCGAATGCACCGCCGGAGAAGACGTCGAGCAGTCCCAGAAGACTGTTGCCCTCCAGCTGGCCCGCGTAAGCCGACCCCTCGCCCAGGGCGTTGGGGTTGATGCCCGGGATCACTACGAAACTGCCCAAGCGGTAGACCAGCAGCAGCCCGATCGTGTACAGGACACGTTTGCGCAGCTCCTCGATCTTGTAGATGTTCTTGAGCGTTTCTACCAATTTCTTGTTGGTCGCCAGAAGAGCGATGACCACTATAAAGACGATACCAACAACAAGATACTGATTCATAGTTTTGGGGTTCTAAGGTTGCTTACAGTTTTTCGACACTGCCGCCGGCGGCCGTGATGGCTGCCTCGGCGCTCTTCGAGAATGCGTGAGCCTTCACGACGAGCGACTTGGTCAGCTGACCGTTGCCCAGGATCTTCACCTTGTCGTTCGACGAGATGAATCCTGCCTCCACCAGCGTGTCGACCGTAACTTCAGCAAGCGACTTCTTGGCTGCCAGCTCCTCGAGCGTCGAAAGGTTGATGGCCTTGAATTCGACTCTCTTCAGGTTCGTGAATCCGAACTTGGGAAGACGGCGCTGAAGCGGCATCTGGCCTCCCTCGAAGCCCAGCTTGCGCGTGTAACCCGAACGCGACTGAGCACCCTTGTGGCCACGCGTGGCCGTGCCACCGTGTCCCGAACCGGCACCGCGGCCGATACGCTTGTCGTGGTGCGTTGAACCCTTTGCGGGTTTGAGATTATTGAGTTCCATGCTTAAATATTCCGTTAGCCGTTAAACTTATTTTGCGACCTGCTCGACCTTGACCAGGTGCTTCACGCGCTCGATCATGCCCTTGATGATCGCCGAGTCGTCGTGCTCGACGACGGCGTTGATCCGCTTCAGGCCCAGCGCGTCGAGGTTCTTGCACTGACGCTCCGTGGCGCCGATGCGGCTTTTCACCTGGGTGATTTTCAATCTTGCCATTGCTTGTTGAGAATTAACCGTTAAACACCTTGTCCATCGAGATGCCGCGAAGCTGGGCGACGCTGCGTGCATCGCGCAGTTCGCACAGGGCGCCGATGGTAGCCTTCACCAGGTTGTGGGGGTTCGACGAGCCCTTGCTCTTGGCGAGCACGTTCTTGATACCGAGCGACTCCAGCACGGCACGCATGGCACCGCCGGCGATGATACCCGTACCGGGAGCGGCCGGACGGATCATCACGAGCGAACCGCCGTAGCGATACTCCTGCTTGTGGGGAATCGTGCCCTTGATGACGGGGACCTTCACCAGGTTCTTCTTGGCATCCTCCACGCCCTTGGCGATGGCGGCCTGAACCTCCGAAGCCTTGCCCAGGCCGTAGCCTACGACGCCGTCCTCGTTACCCACGACGACGATGGCCGAGAAACTGAAGGTGCGACCTCCCTTGGTTACCTTGGTAACACGCTGAATGCTTACGAGTCTGTCCTTGAGCTCGAGGTCGCTGGTGCGTACTTTCTTTATGTTGGTATTTGACATGATCGCTTAGAATTTAAGTCCGCCTTCGCGTGCTGCTTCGGCCAGCTGTTTAACTCTTCCGTGATACAGGTAGCCGTTTCGGTCGAAAGCCACGGCCGTGATGCCTTTGGCGGCGGCACGCTCTGCGGCCAGCTTGCCCACGAGGGCTGCCACCTCGCACTTGGTCTTGCCGGCGGCTGCCTCGGCCACCTCCTTGTCGAGCGAGGAGGCCGCTGCCAGGGTTACACCTGCGAGGTCATCAATAAACTGCACGTAGATCTGCTTGTTGCTACGGAATACAGTCATGCGAGGCTGTGCGGGCGTTCCGCTCACGATCTTGCGGATACGCATCTTGATCCTCTCTCTTCTTTCTATCTTGTTCAGTGACATAACTTCAGACTTTTACTACTATTTAGCACCTGCCGACTTGCCGGCCTTGCGACGCAGCTGTTCGCCGACGAACTTGATACCCTTGCCCTTGTACGGCTCCGGCTTGCGCAGCGAGCGCAGCTTGGCGGCGACCTGGCCGATGAGCTGCTTGTCGATCGACTTCAGCGTCACGATCGGGTTGCCCTTCTTCTCCGTCACGGCGGTGGCGGTCACCTCCTTGGGCAGCAGGAAGTGCGTATCGTGCGAGTAGCCGAGGCTCATCTCGAGCACCTGGCCCTTGACTTCGGCCTTGAAGCCGACGCCCACGAGCTCCTGCTTGATCTCATACCCCTTGGAGACGCCAACGACCATGTTGTGGATCAGTGCGCGGTAGAGACCGTGCAGCGAACGATGGCGGGGCTGGTTCGTAGGACGCGATACGAGCACGGCGGGAATATCGGCTCCCGTGTGCGGATCCTTGTGCGTGCCGACCTCTACCTTGATGTCCGAGTCAACCTTCTGACTCAGCGTCCCGAGTGGCCCTTTCACGCTTACCACGTTGTCGGCGGATACCTCTACGGTAACGCCAGCGGGCAGGTTTACAGGTAATTTACCAATTCTTGACATTGCGTTGTTGTTTAATGATTTCCGATTAGTAGACGTAGCACAGCACCTCGCCACCCACATTCTCCTTGCGGGCCTTGGCGTCGGTCATGATGCCTTTCGATGTCGATACGATGGCGATTCCCAGTCCGTTCAGCACGCGGGGCATGTCCGAAACGGAGGCGTAGCGGCGCAGACCCGGGCGGCTGATGCGCTTGAGGTCCTTGATGGCGTTGGTCTTCGTGGCGGCATCCCACTTGAGTGCGATCTTGATCGAGGGGTGTCCCTTCTCGTCGGTGTCGAACTTGTAAGCGAGGATGTAACCCTGCTCGTAGAGAATCTTCGTGATTTCCTGCTTAATTTTTGAGCCAGGAGCTTCAACCACCTTGTGGTTGGCTTTCACTGCGTTTCTAATTCTGGTCAGAAAGTCCGCAATAGGATCAGTCATAACGAATAAGAAGTTAAAAATTAATGATTTGGTTAAACTTAAAAGCGCGCAAATATACGCAATATTTCACAAAAAAGCAAGTTAGCGCCTAATTTTTAGCATTTTAAGCCCCACTTGCGGTATACGGACCATGTCGGCGTGCTCCGGCAGCCAACATGTCATCCGCACAAATCCCCCTTTTCCGTCCCTCGGACCGCCCCGGCGGACGACGCGCTGCATCCGATTTTCGGCCGGATACCGACACGCGAAAAGGCATGCCCCTGCCGGGGCCCTCCCTTTCGGTCCCGGGCGCCGCACAGGCGGCGCCGGACGAATCCCTGCGGCTCTACTGAGCCCGGGAAATCCGCGACCAAGTATCGAATCTTTCGCTACGCCCCACATATCGGGAAGTTACCGCTTGCGGCGGCACTTTCCCCGACACTGTGACGTATCTACACGGATTCCATACCCGTATCAGCTCCGATTCCTCCGCCCGGAGGGACCACGGGACCGCTTGCGCGCTCCTTGTCCCCGCCCGGCACAGGCTGCAAACCCTCGGAATGCGGAACTTGTTGTGAGACGATCACAGAGAGCGGGACACACGCCCCCTCTCTGCGAAAGTTGTTACCAGCTGGCCTTCGTAACGCCCGGGATCAGACCCTTCGAGGCCATCTCGCGGAACTGGATACGGCTGATGCCGAACAGGCGGATGTAGCCTTTGGGACGCCCCGTGATCTTGCAACGGTTGTGCTGGCGGATGGGATTCGAGTTGCGCGGCAGTTTCGACAGGGCGATCCAGGCCTCCTCGCGGTCCATCTCACCGCTCTTGACCTTTGCGGCGATCTCTTCGCGCTTGTGAGCGTAACGCTTTGCGAGCTTCTGACGCTTCACCTCGCGCGCCTTCATTGACTCTTTTGCCATAACTATTGGTTCTTTTTAGCGTTCTTGAAAGGAAGGCCGAACTCGCGGAGCAGGGCATAAGCCTCCTCGTCGGTCTTGGCCGTCGTTACGAAGGTGATCTCCATGCCGAAGATCTTGGTGATCTTGTCGATGTCGATCTCCGGGAAGATGATCTGCTCGGTGATGCCGAGGGTGTAGTTGCCCTTGCCGTCGAACTTCTCGTTGATACCCTTGAAGTCGCGGATACGGGGCAGTGCCACGGCGATCAGACGCTGCAGGAACTCGTACATCTTCGTGTCGCGCAGCGTGACACGCACGCCGATGGGCATGCCGCGACGCAGCTTGAAGTTCGAGATGTCCTTGCGCGAGCGGGTCTGGACAGCCTTCTGGCCTGCGATCAGCGTCAACTCGGCCTGGGCCACGTCGATGAGCTTCTTGTCGGCGACGGCCTGACCCATACCCTGGTTGATGACGATCTTGAGGAGCTTCGGGCACTGCATGATGCTCGAATAACCGAACTCCTTCATAAGGGCAGGAACGATCTGCTCCTTATACTGTGTCTTGAGTGTAGGAACGTATGCCATTATTTGATCTCCTCCCCTGACTTTTTAGCGTAACGAACTAATTTACCTTTGGCGTCTGCCTTGCGGCCCACCTTCGTCGGCTTGCCGCTCTTGGGGTCGAGCACCATGAGGTTAGAAACGTGGATAGGCGCCTCCTTCTCGATGATACCGCCCTGGGGATTCTGCGCATTGGGCTTGGTGGCCTTCTTGCAGATGTTCACGCCCTCGACGATGGCACGCTGCTTCGACACCTCGACCTTCAGGACCTTGCCCTGCTTGCCCTTGTTGTCGCCGGCGATGACCTGAACCATATCCCCTTTCTTAATATGCAATTTCACTGACATATCCGAAATCGTTTTTGATGATTACAATACTTCGGGTGCGAGGGAGATGATCTTCATGTACTGGTCACGCAGCTCACGCGCTACGGGACCGAAGATACGGGTACCGCGCATCTCACCCTGGTTGTTGAGCAGCACCACGGCGTTGTCGTCGAAACGAATGTACGAACCGTTGGCACGTCTGATCTCCTTGGTCGTCCGCACGACGACGGCCTTCGATACGGCGCCCTTCTTGACGTCGCCCGAGGGCGAAGCGCTCTTGACGGCGACCACGATCTTATCGCCGATGGATGCGTAGCGACGCTTCGTGCCGCCAAGCACCCGGATGCAAAGAACCTCTTTGGCACCGCTGTTGTCAGCTACTACGAGTCTACTTTCCTGCTGTATCATAATTACTTGGCTCTTTCAATGATTTGTACTAATCTCCAACGCTTCGTCTTGCTCAGCGGGCGCGTCTCCATGATGCGCACGGTATCGCCCTCCTTGCAGGTCTCGTCGAGCGATTCGGCGACGAACTTGGTCGTCTTGTTGACGAACTTGCCATAGATCGGATGCTTCACCTTGCGGGCTACTGCAACCACAATGGTCTTCTCCATCTTGTTGCTGACAACCACCCCAATACGCTCTTTTCTAAGATTTCTTTCCATAGTTGTTCCTTATTTGGCGTTCTTTTGACGCAGAATTGTCAGCATGCGAGCTATGTCTCTGCGGTTTTTCTTAATGATCGACGGATTCTCGACGGGGGAGACTGCGTGCTGCACCTTCAGCTTCGCCAGCTGCGCCTTCTCGGCCTCGATGCGCTCCTGCAGGTCCTTGACGGCGATATCCCTGATTTCTGCACTTTTCATCTTCGTTCCGTTAGATTGTGGTTTCGACGTAGTCACGTCTTACGATAAACTTGGTGGTGATGGGCAGCTTCTGCGCACCCAGGCGAAGCGCCTCCTGCGCTACGGCCAGGGGCACACCCTCTGCCTCGAAGAGAATACGTCCGGGGGTGACGGGTGCCACGAAGCCTTCGGGATTACCCTTACCCTTACCCATACGCACCTCGGCGGGCTTCTTCGTGATGGGTTTGTCGGGGAAGATGCGGATCCAGAGCTGACCCTCACGCTTCATGTAACGGGTAATGGCCTGACGTGCTGCCTCTATCTGACGACCTGTGATCCAGGACGATTCAAGTGCCTTGATTGCGAACGATCCGTATGCAAGCTGGTTACCTCTTTGAGCGATACCCTTCATACGGCCTTTCTGCATTCTTCTAAATTTGGTCTTTTTCGGCTGTAACATGTTAGTTCTGCTTTAAAAAGGTCCTACTTACTTATTTGTTGCCGCGACGACGGCCACCGCGACGGCCACCGCGACGGTCTCCGCGGCCGCGGCGCTCGCCGCGCTCCCCGCGGTCGCCCGACGGAGCCTGTGCCGAAGCACCTGCGATCTCGAAAATATCGCGCTTGCCGTAGACCGTACCCTGGCAGATCCACACCTTCACGCCGAGGATACCCACCTTCGTGAGCGCCTCCGTGAGGCTGTAGTCGATGTCGGCACGGAACGTGTGCAGCGGAATACGTCCCTCCTTGACCGTCTCGGTGCGGGCCATCTCGGCGCCGCCGACACGTCCGGCAACCTGGATCTTGATGCCCTCGGCGCCCATGCGCATGGTCGATGCGACGGCCGTCTTCACGGCGCGGCGGAACGACACGCGGCCCTCGAGCTGGCGGGCGATGTTCTGACCCACGATGACGGCATCCACCTCGGGACGCTTCACCTCGAAGATGTTGATCTGAATCTCCTTGCCGGTGAGCTTCTTGAGCTCCTCCTTGAGCTTGTCGACCTCCTGGCCGCCCTTGCCGATGATGATACCCGGACGGGCCGTCGAGATGGTCACCGTAACCAGCTTGAGCGTGCGCTCGATGATGATCTTCGAGATCGACGCCTTCTGAAGACGGACGTTCAGATACTTGCGGATCTTGGCGTCCTCGACGAGCTTGTCGGAGAAATCCTTGCCACCGAACCAGTTGGAGTCCCAACCGCGGATGATACCAAGACGATTTGCTATCGGATTAACTTTCTGTCCCATCTTCTCTCTACTTGTTTTCTACGGTTACCATTTTGTCAACTACGATCGTCACATGGTTCGAGCGCTTGCGGATGCGGTGTGCACGACCCTGGGGCGCAGCCTGAATACGCTTCAGCATGCGACCGCCGTCGACGAATACCTCCTTGACGCAGAGCGTCGTATCCTCCAGACGCTCGCCCTCGTTCTTGGCCTCCCAGTTGGCGATTGCCGACTTGAGGAGCTTCTCCATGCGGATCGAGGCCTCCTTCTTCGAGTAACGGAGAATGCCCAGTGCCTTGTTGATCTCCACGCCGCGGATGATGTCGGCCACCAGGCGCATCTTACGGGGAGAGGTCGGGCAGTCACGCATAATGGCAATGGCCTTCTGCTTCTTTTCAGCCTTCATTTTTTCGGCTGCTATTGCTTTTCTTGCACCCATTTTCTACCTATTTTTTCTTGTTACCTGAGTGACCGCGGAAGTTGCGCGTGGGGGCGAACTCACCGAGTTTGTGTCCCACCATGTTCTCCGTCACGTAGACCGGGATGAACTTGTTCCCGTTGTGCACGGCGATCGTCTGACCCACGAAGTCGGGGGAGATCATACTTGCTCGCGACCATGTCTTGATTACCGACTTCTTGTTGCCTTCGGCCTGAGCTACCACCTTGGCCTCAAGCTTGGGGTCGATAAACGGTCCTTTTTTTAATGAACGGCTCATTATGTACTCTTTTTAATTACTTTTTCTTCTTGGAAATAATGAATTTCGAAGTAGTCTTCTTCGGGTTGCGGGTCTTGTAACCCTTGGCCAGAAGACCCTTGCGCGAACGCGGGTGACCACCCGACGCACGACCTTCGCCACCACCCATCGGGTGATCGACCGGGTTCATGACGACACCGCGGTTGCGGGGACGACGGCCGAGCCAGCGCTCGCGACCGGCCTTGCCGGAGCTCTCGAGGCTGTGGTCGAGGTTCGACACGACACCCACCGTAGCGCGGCAAGTTACGAGTACCATACGAGTCTCGCCCGAAGGCAGCTTGATGACGGCGAACTTGCCCTCACGAGCCAGCAGCTGGGCGTAGGAACCGGCCGAACGCGCCATGGCGGCACCCTGACCGGGGTAGAGTTCGATGTTGTGGATGACCGTACCCAGCGGAATCTCGCTCAGGAAGAGCGTGTTTCCGACCTCGGGCGCAACTCCTGCGCCGCTCATTACGGTCTGACCCACCTGGAGTCCGTTCGGTGCGATGATGTAGCTCTTCACACCGTCGGCGTATACCAGAAGTGCAATACGTGCAGTACGATTCGGGTCGTACTCGATCGATTTCACAGTTGCAGCGATCCCGTCCTTCGAGCGCTTGAAGTCGACGTTGCGGTACATCTGCTTGTGACCGCCGCCGATGTAGCGGACCGTCATCTTGCCGGAGCTGTTACGGCCGCCCGTGCTCTTCTTGGGGCTCAACAACGACTTTTCAGGCGTCGACTTGGTGATCTCGTCGAACGTGCCGATAATCTTATGTCTTGTACCTGCGGTAACAGGCTTGAATTTTTTTACTGCCATCTTCGTTAGATATTACTGTAAAAATCGATCTTGTCTCCGTCCTTCAAGGTGACGATCGCCTTCTTGAAGTTGTTGGCACGGCCCTCCAGCAGACCCGCCTTCGTATAGCGGCTCTTGAGCTTGCCCATGTAGTTTACGGTGTTCACGTCCGTTACGACGACGTTGTACATCTGTTCTACGGCGTTGCGAATCTGCAGCTTGTTAGCTCTCACGTCCACGATAAAACCGTAGCGATTCAACTTCTCGCCCTGAATCGTCATTTTCTCGGTCAAAACCGGCTTAATAATAATTTCCATGGTAACTTTCTGCGTTTTTAAGCTAACAAAGTGTTCAATACGTTCTCGGCGCCCTCCACCATCACGATGGCCGAAGCGTTCATCACGTCATACGTGCAGACGTTCTGGGCCAGTACGGGCAGTACGTTGGGGATGTTGCGGCACGAGAGCTGCAGGTTGACGTTCGTCTCCGGCAGTACGAGCAGCACCTTCTTGTCGGCGACCTTCAGCGCCTCGGTCAGTGCCACGACCGACTTGGTCTTCGGGGCGTCCATCTTCACGCTCTCGAGCACGCAGATGGCGCCGGCCTGTGCCTTGTAGGTCAGGGCGCTGCGACGGGCCAGCTGCTTGAGCTTCTTGTTGAGCTTGAAGCTGTAGTCGCGCGGTACCGGACCGAATACGCGGCCGCCACCCGGGAAGAGCGGCGAGAGGATGCTGCCGCAGCGTGCGCCGCCGGTGCCCTTCTGACGCTTGAGCTTGCGCGTCGAACCGGCAACCTCGTTGCGCTGCTTCGACTTGTGCGTACCCTGACGCTGGTCAGCCAGATACTGCTTCACGTCGAGGTAGATAGCGTGGTCATTAGCCTCCACGCTGAAGACGGCATCGGAAAGAACTACCTTACGACCCGTTTCCTGTCCCTGTGTGTTCAATACAGCTAATTCCATACTACTTCTCAATTGTTAAATAAGCACCTTTTGCACCCGGAATCGAGCCCTTCACAAGGATGAGGTTGCTCTCGGGAATTACCTTCAATACACGCAGGTTCAGAACCTTGACCTGCTCACCGCCCATCTGGCCGGGCAGACGCTTGCCCTTGAAGACGCGCGAAGGATAGGACGATGCGCCCAGCGAACCGGGCTTGCGCTGACGGTTGTGCTGGCCGTGGGTCTGACCGCCCACGCCACCGAAGCCGTGACGCTTCACTACGCCCTGGAAGCCTTTACCTTTCGAGATCCCGGTCACGTCGACCCAGTCCTCCTCGGTGAAGAGGTCCACGGTGAGCGTGTCGCCGAGATTCACTTCGGGCATGCCCTTGAACTCCGCCAACTTGCGTTTCGGGGTCGTGCCGGCTTTCTTGAAGTGACCTAACAAACTGCTGCTGGTGTGCTTTTCACTCTTCTCGTCATAGGCAATCTGGACCGCTTCGTAGGAGTCCTTCTCCACGGTCTTGATTTGCGTAACAACGCACGGACCAGCCTCAATGACAGTGCATGGTATGTTCTTACCCTCGGCACTGTAAACGGAAGTCATTCCGATTTTCTTTCCAATAAGTCCTGACATTTGTTGTCGTTTGTTTGTTATGAATAAAGTGATTGAGTGCTATTCTTCTGCTGAAGCCTCCCTATCACACCTTGATCTCGACCTCGACGCCCGAGGGGAGCTCGAGCTTCATCAGGGCGTCGATCGTCTTGGGCGTCGACGAATAGATGTCGAGGATGCGCTTGAAGGTGCAGAGCTGGAACTGCTCGCGGGCTTTCTTGTTGACGAAAGTCGAGCGGTTCACCGTGAAAATCTGCTTGTGCGTGGGCAGGGGCACAGGGCCGCTCACGACGGCGCCCGTGCTCTTCACGGTCTTCACAATCTTCTCGGCCGACTTGTCCACGAGATTGTGGTCGAATGACTTTAACTTGATTCTAATCTTCTGGTTCATATCTTTGCTTATTCTATATCCTTACGTTTACCACTCGCTTTCTCGATGATCTCCTTGGCCAGGTTGGCGGGAACCTCCTCGAAGTGCGAGAACTCCATGGACGAGGTTGCGCGACCCGACGAAATGGTACGCAGCACGGTGACGTAGCCGAACATCTCCGACAGGGGCACCTTGGCCTTCACGACGCGGGCCGTACCCTTCGACTCCATGCCGGTGATCTGGCCGCGGCGCTTGTTCAGGTCGCCGATGATGTCACCCATGTTCTCCTCGGGGGTGACGACCTCGACGGACATCACGGGCTCGAGGATCACCGATCCGGCCTTCGGCGCGGCATTGCGGTAACCGTTGCGGGCGGCGATTTCAAACGAAAGCTGATCCGAGTCCACGGGGTGGAACGAACCGTCCTTGAGCGTCACCTTCATCGAGTCCATCGGATAGCCGGCCAGTGCACCGTTGGCCATGGCGGCCTCGAAGCCCTTCTGAACCGAGGGGATGAACTCCTTGGGGATGTTGCCGCCCTTCACCTCGTCGACGAACGTAAGGCCCATCTTGCCCTCCTCGGCGGGACCGATCTCGAAGATGATGTCGGCGAACTTGCCTCGACCGCCGGTCTGCTTCTTGAAGACCTCGCGGTGCTGGATCGTCTTGGTGAGCGCCTCCTTGTAGTTGACCTGCGGAGCGCCCTGGTTGATCTCGACACCGAACTCGCGGCGCAGACGGTCGACGATGATGTCGAGGTGCAGCTCACCCATACCGCTGATGACCGTCTGACCCGAATCCTCGTCGGTGTGTACCGTGAAGGTGGGGTCCTCCTCGGCGAGTTTCGCCAGTGCGATGCCGAGCTTGTCGAGGTCCTTCTGCGTCTTGGGCTCCACGGCCAGACCGATCACCGGCTCGGGGAAGGTCATCTGCTCCAGCACGATCGGGGCGTTCTCGGCGCAGAGCGTATCGCCCGTGCGGATCTCCTTGAAGCCGACGGCCGCGCAGATGTCACCGGCCGAAACCGACTCGAGCGGGTTCTGCTTGTTGGCGTGCATCTGGTAGAGACGGCTGATGCGCTCGCGCTTGCCGCTGCGGGAGTTGTATACATACGAACCGGCATCGAGCTTGCCCGAGTAGACGCGCACGAAGGCCAGGCGGCCGACGAACGGGTCGGTAGAGATCTTGAAGGCCAGACCGCAGAAGGGCTCGTCCTCCGAAGCGTGGCGAATCTCCTCGGCCTCGGTCTTGGGGTTGATGCCCTTGACGGGGGGCACGTCCAGCGGCGAGGGGAGGAAGGCCATCACGTAGTCAAGCAGCTTCTGCACGCCCTTGTTGTGGAACGACGAGCCGCAGAGCATCGGGACGATCTGCATCGAGATCGTGGCCTTGCGGATGGCGGCCAGCAGTTCGTCGGGGGTGATCGAATCGGGGTCCTCGAAGAACTTCTCCATCAGGGCGTCGTCCGTAGCGGCGACCTCCTCGATGAGCTTGGCGCGCCACTCGGCGGCCTCGGCCTTCATCGACTCGGGAATCTCGCGCAGCTCGAAGTTGTCGCGGACGGTCTTGTCGTCGAAGTAATAGATCGCGTTATTATATATAAGGTCTACCAGGCCCTCGAACTTGTCCTCGGCGCCGATGGGCAGTACGACCGGCAGGGCCGTAGCGCCGAAGTGCTCCTTGATCTGAGCGCAGACCGAGAAGAAGTCGGCACCCGTGCGGTCCATCTTGTTGACGTAGCCGATACGGGGAACGTTGTACTTGTCGGCCTGACGCCATACGGTCTCCGACTGGGGCTCCACACCGCCCACGGCGCAGAACGTGGCGATTGCGCCGTCGAGCACACGCAGCGAACGCTCCACCTCGACGGTGAAGTCCACGTGTCCCGGGGTGTCGATCAGGTTGATCTGGTACTGATGGTCCTTGTAGTGCCAGAAGGCCGTCGTGGCGGCCGAGGTGATCGTGATGCCGCGCTCCTGCTCCTGGACCATCCAGTCCATCGTGGCGCCGCCCTCGTGCACCTCACCGATCTTGTGGGTCTTGCCCGTGTAGAAAAGGATTCGCTCGGACGTAGTGGTCTTACCGGCATCGATGTGGGCCATGATACCGATATTGCGGGTATAATGCAAATCTCTGGTTGCCATCGTTGAGTCCGTGTTTTAGAATCTGAAGTGTGCGAATGCCTTGTTTGCCTCGGCCATGCGGTGCATCTCCTCCTTGCGTTTGAAGGCGGCACCCTGCTGGTTGTAGGCGTCCATGATTTCAGCTGCGAGCTTATCAGCCATCGTCTTGCCGGCGCGCTTGCGGGAATAGAGGACAAGGTTTTTCATGGAAATAGAAATCTTGCGCTCCGGACGAACCTCCATAGGAACCTGGAACGTCGCGCCACCGATACGCTTCGATTTCACTTCGACTTGGGGCGTGATGTTCTCCAGGGCCTGTTTCCAGATTTCCAGCGGAGATTTATCAGCATCCTTCATCTTCTTGCCCACGATTTCGAGCGAGTCGTAGAAAATCGAGTAGGCAATACTCTTCTTACCATCCAGCATGAGGTTGTTCACGAAACGGGTCACGGCCACGTCTCCGAACTTCGGATCCGGAAGTAGAATTCGCTTTCTTGGCTTAGCTTTTCTCATTGCTATTGAAAAATGTTCAGATTAAATTTGGTTTCCCTTCACTATTTGCCTGCCTTGGGGCGTTTTGCACCGTACTTCGAGCGGCGCTGACGGCGTCCGTCGACACCTGCCGAGTCGAGCGCGCCGCGCACGAGGTGATAACGTACACCGGGGAGGTCCTTCACACGACCGCCGCGGACGAGCACGATCGAGTGCTCCTGCAGGTTGTGGCCCTCGCCGGGGATGTAGGCGTTGACCTCCTTGCCGTTGGTCAGACGAACACGTGCCACCTTACGCATGGCCGAGTTAGGCTTCTTCGGGGTCGTCGTATACACACGCGTACAAACGCCTCGGCGCTGGGGACACGCGGCCAGTGCGGGAGACTTCGACTTATCCTCCAGCGACACGCGGCCGTTTCTTACTAACTGTTGAATAGTTGGCATTTTAAAACTGTCCTTTAAGTGTTAAAAAATCTATCTCCATTGTCCAAAATGGACTGCAAAGGTACGCATTTTTTTGGAAATCCAATAATTCCCTCCATCTTTTTTTGCCTTTTTACAGCGATTTAGCCGCTTTCGGAAACTTTTTGCTTATATGTTCCGAAAAATCATAAACAAACATTTATACATATTTTCAGAATACGCTGTCAGCAAGCCTGTTAAACGGCGCGAGGCGCGGAGACGAAAAAACGGGCCGCAGGAGAGAGTCCTCCCGCGGCCCTGCCATTCCGTATACACTGTACATCAACGAGATATGCGGACTACCCAACCGTTATCGTAGCCCGATCCATGGTCGACGCCGTCAACCCGGACGAGGCTCTTCACGTCGGGCTCGTCGCCATGCCAGACGATGTAGAGGTCGAACTCCACCTCGGTCGTCGATCCGTCCTCCCACTCGACGGTAAACCGCTGATCGCGGTAGTTGTCCGTCGGGGAGAACTCGCCGAAGGAGAGATGCCACCCCTGAAGCTCCTCCAGGGAGGAATAATAGGGGTCGCGCTCCAGCCGCAGGGCCAGCGGACGCGGCATGTTAAAGCGGCTGGCGGGAGCGGAAGGCTCCGTAACGATCCCATAGCGTTCACCCTTGTAGGAAACCGCAACGGCCTCTTCCCCGATGAAGTTCTCCGAAGCCGGATCGAGCAGGTTTTCACCGGTTTCGGCATCGGTCACGACAAAGCGGACCGACGGGTTGACAAAATCCCATATCGCGGGATGTTCCGACTTCCTGTCATCGGAGCATCCGGCCAGCGACAGCACGGCGGCAGCAAACACCGCCAGCCGTTTTCCACAACGTGTCATTCGATTTTTCATAGGCTCTATCGGTTTTGGTGGTTGTCGACTTCGGATTGCGCGGGCAGCCGTCTTTCACCTGCTATTCCATTGAATAAATGAGAAAAAAGCCGAATTACTGCATTCGCCGAAGCGGTTTTTGCGAAAGAAATCGGAAAGGCGGTCCGGAAACGGAAAGTTTTGCTTATTTTTGCAGGAAATTCGACAATCAACAAGACACGATATGGACTACAATTTCAAGGAGATCGAAGCCCGCTGGCAGCAGCGCTGGCGCGACGAGAAGACCTACCACGTCGAGATCGACCCCGCGCGGCCGAAGTTCTACGTGCTCGACATGTTCCCCTACCCGTCGGGCGCAGGCCTGCACGTGGGGCATCCGCTGGGCTACATCGCCTCGGACATCTACTCGCGCTACAAGCGCCTCAAAGGCTTCAACGTCCTGCACCCGATGGGCTACGACGCCTTCGGCCTGCCGGCCGAGCAGTACGCCATCCAGACGGGGCAGCACCCGGCCGTGACGACCGAGCAGAACATCGCCCGCTACCGCGAGCAGCTCGACAAGATCGGCTTCTCGTTCGACTGGGACCGCGAGGTGCGCACGTGCGACCCGGCCTACTACAAGTGGACGCAGTGGGCCTTCCTCAAGATGTTCTCGCACTACTACGACAACCGCCGGCAGCAGGCCCGCCCGATCGAGGAGCTCGAGGCCGCCTTCGCCGCTTCGGGCACCGAGGGGATCGATGCCGCCGCAACGCAGGAGCTGCACTTCACGGCCGACGAGTGGAACGCCTGGGACGAGAAGCGCCGCGAGCAGGTGCTGCAGAACTACCGCCTGGCCTTCCGCGCCGACACGATGGTCAACTGGTGCCCGAAGCTGGGCACGGTGCTGGCCAACGACGAGGTACACGACGGGCTGTCGGTGCGCGGCGGCTACCCCGTGGAGCAGAAGCGCATGAAACAGTGGCTGCTGCGTGTGACGGCCTACGCCCAGCGCATGCTCGACGGACTCGACCGCCTCGAGTGGAGCGACTCGCTCAAGGAGATCCAGCGCAACTGGATCGGCCGCTCGGAGGGTGCGCAGGTCTTCTTCGACATCCAGGGGTCGGACCGCAAGCTGGAGATCTTCACCACGCGTCCCGACACGATCTTCGGCGTGACGTTCATGGTCATCGCCCCCGAGCACGAGTGGGTCGACTTCCTGACGACCGAGGAGAACCGCGCCGCCGTGGCCGCCTACCTCGACGAGACGAAGAAGCGCTCGGAGCGCGACCGCATCGCCGACACGAAGCGCGTGAGCGGCGTAGCGACGGGCTCCTGCGCGATCAACCCCTTCACGGGCCGTGCCATTCCGATCTACATCTCCGACTATGTGCTCGCCGGCTACGGCACGGGGGCCATCATGGCCGTCCCGGCCCACGACTCGCGCGACTGGGCCTTCGCCCGCCACTTCGGGCTGGAGATCATCCCGGTGGTCGAGGGCGGCGACGTCGAGAAGGAGTCCTACGACGCCAAGTCGGGCAAGCTCATCAACTCGGACTTCCTCAACGGACTGGACGTCAAGGAGGCGATCCCGACGATGTTCGCCGAGATCGAGCGCCGCGGCCTGGGCAAGCGGCTGGTGAACTACCGCCTGCGCGACGCCATCTTCTCGCGCCAGCGCTACTGGGGCGAGCCCTTCCCGATCTACTACAAGGACGACACGGCCTACCCGCTGCGCGAAGAGCAGCTGCCGCTCGAGCTGCCGCCCGTCGCCGACTTCGGCCCCACGGCCGAGGGCGAGCCGCCCCTGGCCCGCGTCAAGGGGTGGTGCACGCCCGAAGGGTATCCCTACGAGCTCTCGACGATGCCGGGCTTCGCCGGCTCGTCGGCCTACTACCTGCGCTACATGGACCCGCACAACGACCGTGCGCTGGTCGGCCGCGAAGCCGACGAGTACTGGCGTTCGGTGGACCTCTACGTCGGCGGCATCGAGCACGCCACGGGCCACCTCATGTACTCGCGCTTCTGGAACATGTTCCTCTACGACCTGGGATACGTCTGCGAGGAGGAGCCCTTCCGCAAGCTCGTCAACCAGGGCATGATCCAGGGCCGCTCGAACTTCGTCTACCGCGTCGTCGGCACCAACAAGTTCGTCTCGCTGGGGCTGCGCGACCGGTATGAGACGCAGCAGATCCACGTCGACGTCAACATCGTCCGCAACGACGTGCTCGACCTGGAGGCCTTCCGGGCGTGGCGTCCGGAGTTCCGCGACGCGGAGTTCATCCTCGAGGACGGCAAGTACGTCTGCGGCTGGGCCATCGAGAAGATGTCCAAGTCGATGTACAACGTCGTCAACCCCGACTACATCGTCGAAAACTACGGCGCCGACACGCTGCGCATGTACGAGATGTTCCTCGGGCCGCTCGAGCAGTCGAAACCCTGGGACACGAACGGCATCGACGGCGTGCACAAGTTCCTGCGCCGCTTCTGGCGCCTCTTCTTCGACCGCGACGGGCAGTTCCGCCTCACGGACGAGCCGGCGACCGAAAAGGAGCTGCGCACGCTGCACAAGACGATCAGGAAGGTCACCGAGGATATCGAGAACTTCTCGTTCAACACCTCCGTGGCAGCCTTCATGATCTGCCTGAACGAGCTGGGCGACTGCTCCAAGCGCGCGGTGCTCGAACCGCTCGTCGTGCTGCTGGCCCCCTTCGCCCCGCACATCGCCGAGGAGCTCTGGGCGCAGGCCGGACACACGACCTCGGTTTGCGACGCCACGTATCCGGTCTGCGAGGAGAAATACCTCGTGCAGAGCGCCTTCGAGTATCCCGTCTCGGTCAACGGCAAGCTCCGCTTCAAGAAGGAGTACGCCACGACGATGACCCCGGCGGAGATCCAGGCGGCCGTTGTCACGGCGCCCGAGGCGCAGAAGTGGCTCGACGGCAAGGCCCCGAAGAAGGTGATCGTCGTGCCGGGCAAGATCATCAACATCGTGATCTGACACGGCGCCCGGCGGCGAGGGGGGGGGCGATCCGGCCCCGCCCCGCCCCGCCGTCCCGTCCGCATTCCTATTCCGACAAACAACCGAACCGAGATGAAACGCCACCTCACCATCGCACTCGCCACCCTGCTAACGACCACCGCCGCGGCACAGCAGCCCGACTACGGGCAGGCCGCCACCGTCCGCATCTGGGACAACGCCACGGCGCCCCACAGCAACGGCATCACCGCCCCCGAGGAGGAGCAGGAGCCCTACCGCATCGCCCGGACCTCCGAGGCCGAGCTGTACCTCTTCCCGGCCGAGGCGTCGAAAGCCACCGGGCAGGGGGTCGTCATCTGCCCGGGCGGCGGGTATGTCCGCCTGGCCATGGACCACGAAGGGTTCCTCATGGCCCGCTGGTTCGCCTCGCAGGGCATCACGGCGGCGGTGCTCAAGTACCGCATGCCGAACCACCATCCCGAGGTGCCGCTCGAGGATGCCGAGCAGGCGCTGCGGCTGCTGCGCGGCGACGTGCCGGGGCTGCCGCGCGAGCTGCTGCCGCAGCCCGACAGGGTCGGCATCGTCGGCTGCTCGGCGGGCGGGCACCTCGCGGCCATGGCCTCGACGCTCGGGGCCGTGCGTCCTGCCTTCGCGATCCTCTTCTACCCGGTCATCACCGCCGCCCCGGGCGAGGCGCACGAAGGGTCGTTCGATAACCTGCTCGGCGAGCGCACGCCGGAGCGCGACGCGGCCTATTCGCTCGAGCGGTGTGTCACGCCGGCCACCCCGCCGACGCTGCTGCTGCTCTCGGACGACGACCGCTCGGTCCCCCCGACCAACGCCACGCGCTACTACGAGGCGCTCAAGCGGCACGGCATCCTCGCCTCGCTGCACATCTACCCCTCGGGCGGCCACGGATGGGGCATCCGCGACACGTTCCGTTACCGGGAGCAGTGGCAGCAGGCCGTCACCGACTGGCTCGCCGTGCAGCTTCAGGCAGCGACGGGCGAATGACACAGGCAAGGGCGTCCGAGGGGCGTCCTTGCGCCGTTTGAAACCCCTGCCGCTGGCATTTGCCGATTATTTTGTATCTTTGTCCAACAAATCGACCCCCGAAATGAAGATTTCCCAAGCACACATCGAGCAACTGCACAACCTGCTGGCACGACCCGCCCAACGGTTCGTCATCGTGTCGCACACCAATCCCGACGGCGACGCCGTGGGATCGTCGCTCGCCTGGGCCGAGATTCTGCGCGGCATGGGCCACGCGGTGACCTGCATCGTGCCGAACAAATACCCCTACTTCCTCGACTGGATGGAGGGTATCGACGAAATCGTCATCTTCAAGACCGACACCGAGGGCCGTGCCGTGCGGGCCATCGAAGAGGCCGACGCAATCTTCTGCCTCGACTTCAACGCCGTGCCGCGGCTCGAGATCCTCAGCGAGACGATCCAGGCCAACACCACGGCGCGGCGCGTGCTGATCGACCACCACCTCTCGCCCGACGACGGATTCGACCTCGCCCTCTCGTTCCCCGACTCCTCGTCGACCTGCTTCGTGGTCTACTCGATCATCGAGGCGCTCTGCGGCACCGACGCCATCACGCGGCGCATGGCCGAGTCGCTCTACGTGGGGATGATGACCGACACGGGAAACTTCGCCTTCTCGTTCCTCACGCCCGAGCTGTTCCGCGCCGTGGCGGTGCTCGTCGAGCGGGGCATCTCGATCCCGACGATCCACAACAACGTCTACAACGCCTATACCGAGGGCCGGGCCCGGCTCTTCGGCTACGCCATCAACCGCAAGATGGAGATCATCCAGGACGGCACGGTGGCCTACATGTCGCTGCTCGAGAGCGAGATGCGGCGTTTCCAGTTCCAGCAGGGCGACAGCGAGGGTTTCGTGAACTACGCGCTGACGATCAAGAAGATGAAGATGTCGGCCATGTTCCTCGCCCACCGCAAGTTCATCCGCGTGTCGCTGCGCTCGCGCGGCGACGTGGACGTCAACCTCTTCGCCCGCAAATACTTCAACGGCGGCGGACACAAGAACGCCGCGGGCGGCAAGTCGTTCGTCTCGATGGAGGAGACCATCGCCCACTACATCCGCTCGGTCAAGGAGTTCGCCGAGGAGGGACACCTCGGCTGATGCCATGGACGACTTCCGCCTCAAGGTCTTCATCACGGCGGCCCGGACGCTGAGCTTCACCCGGACCGCCGAACAGCTGTGCATCTCGCAGCCGGCCGTCAGCAAGCACGTCGGGGAGCTGGAGAGCCGCTACCGGGTCCAGCTCTTCAACCGGCGCGGCAGCCGCCTGGAGCTCACCGATGCGGGGCGCACGCTGCTAGACGCCGCGGAGCGCATCCTCGACGACTACCGCCGCATGGAGTACGAGGTGAGCCTCTGCACGCGCCAGACCGAGGGCGAGCTGCGTCTGGGCGCCAGCACGACCGTCGCCCAGTACCTGCTGCCGCCGATCCTCGCCCGCTTCACCGCCCGCTTCCCGGGCATCCGCATTTCGATGCTCTCGGGCAACAGCGGCCAAATCGAACACGCGCTCGAGGAGCACGCCATCGACCTGGGCATCGTCGAGAGCATGAGCCGCCGGCAGGGGCTCCACTACACGCTCTTCACACACGACGAACTGGTCCTCATCACCCGCACGGGCGGCAAATACGCCCGCACCGAATCGCTCACGGCCGACGCCCTGCGGCACATCCCGCTCGTCCTGCGCGAGGAGGGGTCCGGCACGCTCGAGGTCATCGCCGCGGCCCTCGCCGCGGCGGGCATCCGCCTCCCGCAGCTGCACGTGGTCATGCGGTTCGGCACGACCGAAGGGATCAAGTCCTTCGTCCGCAACAGCGACACGATGGCCATCGTCTCGGTCATCTCGGTCGTCGACTGCCTGCGCAGCGGCGTGCTGCGGATCGTCGACTGGGAGGACCTGACCATGCGCCGCGACTTCTCGTTCGTCCACGCCGAGACGACGCCCGCCCCCCTTGCCGGGCAGTTCATCGACTTCGCCCGCGCCAACCTCTGACCGCCGCCGACATCCGCACGGCCCTGCGCACAGGAGCCCGTCCGAAGGGCGGCTCCGCAGCGCATCTCGAAGAAGGACCGACCCGCACAGGCCCGCTCGCCGATTCGCCCCGCAACGGAACCTGCTGCGGGTCAGTCCATAACCGCAGGTTATTCCGGATAACAAAAAACCTATTCCGCAACTCGATAAAAGGTGCGATCTTTGCGGCCGAATCAAAGAAAGTTATCGCATGTTGGAAAAAGGCAACCGGGCAAACGCCCTTCACGGCATCCTGCTGATCGCACTCTTCTCGTTCGCGGCGTTCTACATCGCCGAAATCCCCTTCGTCAGACGGCTCTCGTTCAGCCCGCTGATCGTCGGCATCATCCTCGGCATGCTCTATGCCAACAGCCTGCGCAACAAACTGCCCGAGACGTGGGTCCCGGGCATCAAGTTCTGCACGAAGCAGATTCTCCGCTGGGGCATCATCCTCTACGGATTCCGCCTGACGCTGGCCCAGGTGGCGGCCGTCGGACTCCCGGCGCTGACCGTCGACCTGATTGTCGTGGCGGTGACCATCCTGGGCGGCGTAGCGCTGGGCCGCCTGCTGCGCATCGACGCCGACACGGCGCTGATGACCTCCACGGGCAGCGCCATCTGCGGCGCCGCGGCCGTGCTGGGTGCCGAGCCGGTGGTCAAGTGCGAAGGGTACAAGACCGCCATCGCCGTCTCGACGGTCGTGATCTTCGGCACGCTCTCGATGTTCCTCTACCCGATCATGTACCGCACGGGGCTGCTCGACGGGCTCTCGGACACGGGCGTGGCGATCTACACGGGCAGCACGCTCCACGAGGTGGCCCACGTGGCCGGAGCGGGCAACGCCATGGACCCGACCGACGCGCTGGGCATCGCCGGCACGGCGACCATCACGAAGATGATCCGCGTCATGCTGCTGGCCCCGGTGCTCGTCATCATGAGCTTCGCGCTGGCCGGACGCCGTCGCCGCACGGCCGCAGCCGGTGCCGGTGCTGCGGTCGCCGAAACCGCCGGAAAGCAGGAGAAGAGCCGCATCACGATTCCGTGGTTCGCCTTCGGATTCATCGGCGTGATCTGCCTCAACTCGCTGTTGCAGCAGCTGTGCAGCGCCGCCACCGTGCGCGAAATCCCGCTCAACGGCGCGATCGAATACATCGACACCTTCCTGCTGACGATGGCCATGACGGCGCTCGGCACCGACACGAGCATCGACAAGTTCCGGCAGGCCGGAGCCAAGCCCTTCGTGCTGGCCGGACTGCTCTACGTCTGGCTCGTCGTGGGCGGCTATTTCCTCACGAAGTACCTCGTCGGGGCGATGTAACGTAAGGATCCCCCGCACGGCCCCCGCCGTCGAGCATGAAGTGTGGATCGATTCAGAGAATGCGGGGAAGTTCCGGTTGCAGGTGATCCGAATAGCGCAGCACATGCTCGCGCACGAAGTCCGCGAAAAGACGGGCTTCTTCTTTTGTCAGGGGGTCGGGGCGGCTCATGAGCACCAGCTGGTGGGCATGGAACGGCCGCGTGAAGGAGGGGTGGATGTAGTCGTAGGCGTTCGTAACGAAGCCAATCCGCTCGTAGAAGTGCTGCCGCCGGATCGAAATATCGTCCACGGGCGGATCAATCTCCAGCACCACGCGGCGGGCCTTCGCGCAGAAGGCCGAGAGGATGTGCGACCCCATGCGCCGGCCCCGCAGCGCGGGTGCGACGGCCAGGTGCTCGATGTAGCGGCAAGGACCGGTATCCCAGTGGAAAAGCAGCCCGACGAACTCCCCGCCGGAGCAGACGGCATCGGCCTCGAAGGCCGGGTCGCCGAAGGCACGGTCGTAGTTTTCGGCCCGCCAGCGTTCGCACGCCGGGAAGGAGTGTTCATACAGGTGCCACGTCTCGGCCCACAGGGCGTCCGTGCGCGAGCGGAGCGGGATGAATCGCAGTTGCTGTTCCATGTTCCGGTTTTTTCGGCAAGATAGCACAAAATCTCCGCACGGCAAAATGAAAAACGGCAGCGTCCGCCACCGTTCGCACGATTTGTCCGAAAAAGCGCGTATCGCTGCGCCTGTCCGGACCGGACGGGGCGACAAGGCGCCGTATCCGGATCGGAAAGCCGTATCCGGATCGGAAAAGGGAGACAGGAGGGAATCAGCGCTTCCCCGCAGCGGATTTCGCGGCCGCGACCCGGTTTCTGCCGGATGCCGCCGGGGAGGAGGCCGGAGCGGAGGCGACGGCCGCACGCTTGAGGTCGGCGGCCCGCTTGCGGCACCACGGGGCGATGCCGCAGGCGTCGCACTTCGGGGCACGGGCCGTGCAGACGTAGCGTCCGTGGAGGATCAGCCAGTGATGGGCCACGGGCAGCAGGTGCGAGGGGATGTTGCTTTCGAGCGTCCGCTCGGTCTGGAGCGGCGTCTTCGAGTTGGTCGTCAGGCCGATGCGGTTCGAGACACGGAAGACGTGCGTGTCGACGGGCATCACCTCGCGCTGCCACAGCACCGCCCCGAGCACGTTGGCCGTCTTGCGGCCCACGCCCGGCAGGCGCTGCAGCTGCTCCAGGTCGTCGGGCACCTCGCCGCCGAACTCGTCGCACAGCATGCGGGCCATGCGCGCGAGGTTGCGGGCCTTGTTGTTGGGATAGGAGATGCTCCGGATGTAGGGATAGATCTCCTCGGCCGAGGCCTCCGCCAGCGCAAAGGGGGTCGGGAAACGCTCGAAAAAGGCCGGCGTCGTCATGTTGACCCGCTTGTCGGTGCACTGCGCCGAGAGGACCACCGCAACAAGCAGCTGGTAGGGGTTTTCGTAGTGCAGTTCGCTCTCGGCCACGGGCATGTGCTCCGAGAACCAGGCGATCACGCCCTCGTATCGTTGTTTGGTTGTCATCGTGTGTCGGTATTGCGTCTGAACAGCAGTTTTTTCACCAGCAGCCCGTACCCCTCGGGGCAGAGCAGCAGCCACGGCGTGCGCCGCACGTCGTGCCACCAGCGCGCGAGGTACTCGCCGACCCCGCCGTGGTACGACAGTACCCACAGGGCGTCGGACGAACGCTTGCGCAGCAGTCTGCGGCGGCACCGCCCGCCGTGGTAGCGCGCATCCATCCACAGCCCGATGTCGCAGAGCGAGTCGACGAAGGCGATCCGCCGGCGGTAGAGCCCGCTGTGGCTCACGCTGGCGGGCAGCACGCGGTGCACGGCCGTCACGGCGTCGACGAAGCAGACCCCGGCATGGAGCGCACACCAGAGCCACATGGGCTGGTCGTCGGTCAGCCACTCGGGATGCTCCTCGGGCCGCACCTCGGCGTAGTAGCGGGCCACCAGCTCGCGGCGCGCCACGGCGCAGCAGTTGTCCACCGGGTTGCGGAAGACCATGCGGCCGAAGTCGGTCGAGCACTCCGCCGGAAAGGGGGTGCGGGCGCCGGTCGCCTGGTCGCAGCGCTCCGTGCGCGTATAGCAGAGCCCGCAGGAGGGGTCGGCCTCGAGCCGCTCGACCTGCCGGCGGAGCTTGTGCGGGTCCTCCCACCAGTCGTCGCCGTCGCAGTAGGCGACATAGCGGCCGCGGCACGCCTCGAACGTGCGGCGGTAGTTGGCCCGCCACCCCACGTTCGCGGGGCCCGTCACCAGCCGCACCCGACCGGGATACCGCTCGGCATATTCGCGGCAGATCGCGGGCGTGGCGTCCGTACTGCAATCCTCGCCCAGCACCAGCTCCACGTCGAAGGGGGTCTGCTGCGCCAGCACCCCCTCGATCGCCTGCCGCAGGTAGGGGGCGTGGTTGTAGGTGGTCATCACGACCGAAACGAGAGGCGTCTGCATCGGATCAGCATCTGGTCAGCCGGGCGAACTTCGCCAGCAGGGTCTTCTCCCCGGCGTTGTCGAAGGCCACGACGAGTTTCTGGTCTCCCGCCAGCTGCTCGATGCGCCGGATGATGCCGACACCGAACGTGGCGTGCTCGACGCGGTCGCCCACGGCATAGTCGCCCGCGGCGGCCGGTGCGGCGCTCTGCGCCGGGCGGACCCCCAGCCGGCGCATCCCCGCGGTCGAGGGGCGCGGCGGCTGCACGAGAGCCGGATCAGAAGCGGCGGGACGGGATGTCTGCCGCTGCGACGCAACGTGCCCGGGACCTTCGGCCGCCGTGCGGGCATAGCGCCGCGCCGCACCCGATTCGCCGTCTGCCGGGCGCCCGAAGCCGCCCGATGTGCCGTAACCTCCGCGCGCGCCGTATCCGCCTGCCGGAGCTCCGCCCGTGCGGGAGGCCGACGCACCCTGCCGCTGCTGCTGGAAACGGTAGTCGAAGCGGCGACGCAGCTCGTCGATGGCCGAGGGGCCGCCGGGCTCCTGCTGCCGCTGCGTGCGCAGCTCCTGCGTGTCGAAATCGGCCTCGACGTAGCGCGGGTCGATCTCGCGCAGGAAGCAGCTCGGGCGCGAGAACTCCATGTTGCCCCACTTGAAGCGCGTCTCGGCATAGGAGATCGTCGCCTGCACCTTCGCCCGCGTGAGGGCGACGTAGAAGAGGCGCCGCTCCTCCTCGATGCCGTCGGGCGACTCGGCGGCCCGCTGCGAGGGGAAGAGATTCTCCTCGAGCCCCACGATATAGACGTATTTGTACTCCAGCCCCTTGGCCGAGTGGACGGTCATGAGCGTCACCTTGTCGTCCTCCTCCGGATCGTCCTTGTCCATGTCGGTCATGAGCATCACCTGCTGCAGCCACTCCTCGATCGTGGCCTCCTCGTCCGCCTGCCGCTCGCCGCCGCGGATCTCGGCATCGCGCTGCTCCTTGAAGAGCTGCATCGAGTTGAGCAGCTCCTCGATGTTGTCCAGCGCCGACGTCGCCTCGGGCGAGTTCTCCGCACGGTAGGCCGCCAGGATGCCCGAGCGCGAGGCGATCTCCAGACCGAAATCGTAGAGCCCCTTCTCATTGCGGGCAAGCGACAGCGCGCGGATCATCGCCACAAACTCGGCGACCTTGCGGGCGATGGTCCGCTGGACGGCATCGGCGGCGGGCTCGGCGACCAGCGCGTCGACCGCCTCCCACATCGAGCTGCCCTGCGCGGCAGCCAGCTGCGCGATGCGCTGCACGGTCGTCTCGCCGATACCGCGCGCCGGGTAGTTGACGATGCGCCGGAAGGCCTCGTCGTCGCGCGGATTGATGACCAGCCGGATGTAGGCCAGCAGGTCCTTGATCTCCTTGTGGTCGTAGAACGACGACCCCTTGTAGATGCGGTAGGGAACGCCGCGGCGCCGCAGGTTGTCCTCCAGCACGGCCGACTGGTTGTTCGTGCGGTAGAGGATCACCACGTCCGACCAGCGGTCGCCCGTCTCGCGGATCTTCTCGCGCAGGTCCGAGACGACCATCTCGGCCTCCTCGCGGTCGGTGTAGGCCTTCAGGATGCGGATCTTCTCGCCCACGGCGCCCTCCGAGAAGCAGTGCTTCTCCATGCGCTTGTGGTTGCGGACGATCACCGAGTTGGCCGCCTCGACGATCGTGCGCGTCGAGCGGTAGTTCTGCTCCAGCTTGAAGACCATTGCCGAGGGGTAGTCCTTCTTGAAGGAGAGGATGTTCTCGATCTTGGCCCCGCGGAACGAGTAGATCGACTGCGCGTCGTCGCCCACGACGCAGACCCGCGAGTGGAGCTGCGAGAGGCGCCGGATGATGATGTACTGCGCGTAGTTCGTGTCCTGGTACTCGTCGACGAGGATGTACTCGAACTGCTCCTGGTAGCGCCGCAGCACGTCGGGGTGGTCGCGCAGCAGGATGTTGGTCTGCAGCAGCAGGTCGTCGAAGTCCATGGCGCCGTTGTGCTTGCAGCGCTGGCAGTAGATGTTGTAGATGTTGCCGAACTCGGGAATCTGCGCCTGCCGGTCCTCGGCGGCGTAATTTGCCGAGGCGAGGTAGGCCCCGGGCGTCACCAGGCAGTTTTTGGCATAAGATATGCGCGAGGCCAAAACATTGGGCTTGTACTTCTCGTCGGCAAGGTTCAGCTCGCGGACAATCGTCTTGAGGAGGTTGCGGCTGTCGGCCGGCTCGTAGATCGTGAACGACTGCGGAAAGCCGATCAGCTCGGCGTTTTCGCGCAGGATGCGCGAGAAGACCGAGTGGAACGTGCCCATGCGGATGCGGCGCGCGCGGTTGTCGGGGAGCATCTGCGCGATGCGCGTGCGCATCTGCTCGGCGGCCTTGTTCGTGAAGGTCAGCGCGAGGATACGCTCCGGCGCCACGCCCCGCTCGATCATGTAGGCGATGCGCGAGGTCAGCACGCGCGTCTTGCCCGAGCCGGCCCCGGCGATGATGAGCGAGGGGACGTCGTAGTGGATGACCGCGTCGCGCTGCGCGGGATTCAGCCCCGCAAGGATGGGTGATTCGTTGGATTCCATGCCCGCAAAGTTAATAAGTTTTGAGGAAGATTTTTTGGCGAATAAATAATATCTTTGCACGTTGAATCGTTAAAGAGAACACATTCGGCGACAAGACAACAACATACGATAAAACAATGAGCGAAGTCATCAACATCAAGGAACTCAACGAGCGTATCGAACGCGAATCGGTCTTCGTGGATACGCTGCGCACCGAAATGGGCAAGGTCATCGTCGGCCAGAGCCACCTGGTCGACACCCTGCTGATCGGCCTGCTGTCGAACGGACACATCCTGCTCGAAGGCGTGCCGGGACTGGCCAAGACGCTGGCCATCACAACGCTGGCCAAGGCCGTCGACGCCGACTTCTCGCGCATCCAGTTCACACCCGACCTGCTGCCGGCCGACCTGTTGGGTACGCTGATCTACTCGCAGAAGAGCGAGGACTTCATCGTCCGCAAGGGCCCGATCTTCGCCAACTTCGTGCTGGCGGACGAGATCAACCGTTCGCCGGCCAAGGTGCAGTCGGCGCTGCTCGAGGCGATGCAGGAGCGTCAGGTGACCATCGGCGACAACACCTACCCGCTGCCGCAGCCCTTCCTGGTGCTGGCCACGCAGAACCCCCTCGAGCAGGAGGGTACCTACCCGCTGCCCGAGGCGCAGGTCGACCGCTTCATGCTCAAGGTGCGCATCTCCTACCCCAAGAAGCAGGAGGAGCGCGACATCGTGCGCATGAACCTCTCGGGCGCCGGCATGCCGCAGGTGGCCAAGGTCATCACGCCCGAGGACATCGTCAAGGCCCGCAAGGTGGTCGAGGACGTCTACATGGATGAGAAGATCGAGAAGTACATCGTCGACATCATCTTCGCCACGCGCGAGCCGGCCGAATACAACCTCCAGCGGCTGCAGAGCCTGATCGCCTACGGCGGATCGCCGCGTGCGTCGATCTCGCTGGCCAAGGCCGCCCGCACCTACGCCTTCATCCGCCGCCGCGGATACGTCATCCCGGAGGACGTGCGTGCCGTCTGCCACGACGTGCTGCGCCACCGCATCGGGCTCACCTACGAGGCCGAGGCCGAGAACATCTCCACCGAGGAGATCATCACCGACATCCTCAACAACGTAATCGTACCCTAACGATGCAGCAGACCGAAAACGATATTCTGAAACGTGTCCGCAAGATCGAGATCAAGACCCGCGGTCTTTCCAACGAGATTTTCGCCGGAAAGTACCACACGGCCTTCCGCGGCAGGGGCATGTCGTTTTCCGAAGTGAGGGAGTACCGGGCCGGCGACGACGTGCGCGACATCGACTGGAACGTCACGGCCCGTTCGCGCAAACCCCACATCAAGGTCTACGAGGAGGAGCGCGAGCTGACGATGATGCTCGTCGTCGACGTCTCGGCGTCGCGCATGTTCGGCACGACGGAGCGGCTCAAGAAGAACATCATCACCGAGATCGCCGCCGTGCTGGCCTTCTCGGCATCGGAGAACAACGACAAGGTGGGCTGCATCTTCTTCTCGGACCGCATCGAGAAGTTCATCCCCCCGAAGAAGGGGCGCAGCCACATCCTGACGATCATCCGCGAGCTGGTGGGCTTCCGGCCTGAATCGCGGGGCACGAAGCTCTCGGAGCCGATCCGCTTCCTGACGAACGTCAACAAAAAGCGCTGCACGACCTTCATCCTCTCGGACTTCATGGATTCGTCCGGCGACCGCGAGGCCCTCGACGATGCGCTCAAGATCGCGCAGGGCAAGCACGACCTGGTGGGCATCCGCGTCTGCGACCCGCGCGAGGCGGAGCTGCCCGACGTGGGTATCGTCGAGCTGCGCGACGCCGAGACGGGCCGCAAGGTGTGGGTCGACACCTCCTCGCGCGCCGTGCGCGAGCACTACGCCGCGACGTGGCGGCGGCGCAGCGACGAGATCGACGCCACGCTCAAGCACAACCGCATCGACTCGGTCCTCATCCCCACGGACGGCGACTACGTGGCCGAGCTCATCAAACTCTTCAGACAACGATGACACGCATCACTTCCGCAATCGCCGCCGCAGCGCTCACCCTCGCCGCACTCCCCTGTGCGGCGCAGGAGCCGGTCGTGCGCTCGCACGTCGAGCCCGACAGCGTGATGATCGGCGACCGCTTCGACTACATCATCGACGTGGAAAAGGACCTCGTGCAGGTCGTGGAGTTCCCCACCTTCACCGGCTCGCCGGAAGGCGACTTCGAGCTCGTCGAGGAGTTTCCCGTCGACACGCTCCTGCGCGACGGTCGCCACCTGAAGCTGCGCAAGCGCTACCGCATGGCGGCCTTCGAGGAGGGCAACTTCAACCTCGGCGCGGCCGCCGTGCTCTACGCCGACAAGAACATCCTCGACACGCTGCGCGGCCGCGACTCGGTCTACCTGCGGGTCAACACCTTCCAGATCGACTCGACCTCGCAGTCGATCTACGACCTCAAGCCGCAGAAGACCCTGCCGTTCCGCATGGCCGAGATCAGCGGGTATCTCTGGTGGGGCACGCTCGTGCTCATCGTCCTTGTCGTGGGGCTCTGGGGCCTCGTGCGCTACCTGCGCAGCCGCGGCAAGCGGCTCGGCGACCTCTTCCGGCCGGCGCCCCCGCTGCCGCCGCACGTTGAGGCGATCCGGGCGCTGGAGGCGCTCCACAACCAGAAGCTCTGGCAGAACAACCGCCACAAGCAGTACTACTCGGGGCTGACGGACATTCTGCGCACCTACATCGCCGGACGGTGGGGCGTCGGGGCCATGGAGATGACCTCCGACGAGATCATCGACGCGATGCGCGGCATCGAGCTGCCCGACAAGGCCCGCATGGACCTCACGTCGCTGCTGCGCACGGCCGACCTGGCGAAGTTCGCCAAGATGGCGCCCGATGCCGAGCAGAACGAGAACGACTACCTGAAGGCCTACTACTTCGTCGAGGAGACCAAGCCCGCGAGCGAGCAGGCCGAGGAGCCGGAAGGAGAAGAAATCATGAAAAATTAGACGGTCATGTACAAAGCGTTACATATCCTGCTGGTGATGCTCTTCGTGGCGACCGGTGCCGCGGCGCAGCGCATGCCCGAACGCGCGCAGGTGCGCAAGGGCACGCGCGAGTACCACAAGGGTAACTACGAGGAGGCGATCAAGCGCTACGGGACGGCCCTGACGCTCGCCCCGGGACAGTTCGAGGCGACCTACGACCTGGGCAACGCCCTCTACAAGGCCGAGATGTACGACCGCGCCGAGCAGACGATGATGCAGGCCGCGGCCGACACGCTGCGTTCGGATACCGAACGGGCCGAGGCCTGGTACAACCTGGGCAATGCGCGGTTCAAGCAGCAGAAGTACCAGGAGGCGCTCGAAAGCTACCGCCAGTCGCTGCGGCTGAACCCCGACGACATGGAGGCCAAATACAACTACGCCTACACCAAGCAGCTGCTCGACAAGAACAACCAGGGCGGAGGCGGAGACAACCAGCAGAATCAGGATCAGCAGAACCGGCAGAACCAGAATCAGCAGGGACAGCAGGATCAGGACAAGAACCAGGATCAAAATCAGGACCAAAACCAGGATCAGAACCAGGACAAGGACGGTCAGCAGGACCCGCAGCAGGGTGAAGGTCAGCAGGACCCGCAGCAGGGAGACGGACAGCAGAACCCGCAGCAGGGTGAAGGCGACGGGCAGCCCGTCGAGAGCGGCATCTCGGAGCAGGAGCAGCAGCAGATCCTCGACGCCATCCAGGCGCAGGAGGACCGCACGCAGGAGAAGCTCAAGGAGAAGCAGGGCGTCGTCGTCCGGGGCCGGAAAAACTGGTAAACACATACAACCATGCACTTCGCATCACCATACTACCTGTGGCTGCTCGCGCTCATCGTCCCGATGATCGCCTACTACGTCTGGCGCGTAAGGCAGGGCGGCGCGGCCATTCAGATTTCGACCGTCGAGGGGGTGCTGCGCGCCCCGAAGAGCGTGCGCTACTACCTGCGCCACCTCCCCTTCGTGCTGCGCACGGCGGCCTATGCGCTGCTGGTCGTGGCGCTGGCCCGTCCGCAGGGCATCGAACAGAATGTCCGCACCTCGACCGAGGGTATCGACATCATGCTCTCGATCGACGTCTCCGGCTCGATGCTGGCCCGGGACTTCAAGCCCGACCGCATCACCGCCGCCAAGGAGGTGGCCGCATCGTTCATCAGCGACCGCGTCGGCGACCGGCTCGGACTGGTGGTCTTCGCCGGCGAAGCCTTCACGCAGAGCCCGCTGACCACCGACCAGAGCACCCTGCAGACGCTGCTGGCCCGCATCCGCAGCGGCCTGATCGAGGACGGCACGGCCATCGGCAACGGACTGGCCACGGCGATCAACCGCCTGCGCGAAAGCGAGGCCAAGTCGAAGGTCATCATCCTGCTGACCGACGGCATCAACAACCGCGGCGAGATCGCCCCGATGACGGCCGCCGAGATCGCCCGGGCGCAGGGCATCCGCGTCTACACGATCGGCGTCGGCTCGCGCGGCACGGCCCCCTACCCGGCCGTGGACATGTTCGGCAACATGACCTTCATCAACCAGAAGGTCGAGATCGACGAGAAGACCCTCACCGAGATCGCCCGCCTGACGGGCGGCCGCTACTTCCGCGCCACGGACAAGGAGAAGCTGCAGGCGATCTACGACGAGATCAACCAGCTGGAGAAGAGCCGGGTCGAGGTCACCGAGCGCATCACCTACCACGAACTATTCCTCGGGTGGGTGCTCGCGGCGCTGGCGCTGCTCACGGCCGAGCTGCTGCTCTCGAACCTCGTGCTCAAACGTATTCCCTAAACCCCATCCGACATGTTCCGATTCGCAAATCCGCAATATCTCTGGCTGCTGACGCTCATCCCGCTCTTCGTCGTGCTCTTTGCCGGCGTCGCGGCACAGCGCCACCGCCGTCTCGCCCGCTTCGGCAACCCCGATACGCTCGCGGAGCTGATGCCCGAGGTGTCGAACGGGCGCGTCGTGCTGAAGTTCATCCTCTTCTGCGGCGCCGTGGCGCTCGTCGTGCTGGCCGCCGCCCGCCCGCAGTTCGGCTCGAAGCTCCGCGAGGAGAAGGCCCGGGGCGTCGAGATGATGCTCGTCGTGGACGTCTCGAACTCGATGCTGGCCGAGGATTTCGAGCCCAACCGGCTCGAACGGACCAAATACGCCATCAACAGGCTCTTCGACGGACTGAAGCAGGACCGCGTGGGGCTGATCGTCTTCGCCGGCGAACCCCGCGTGCAGCTGCCCATCACCTCGGACTACCGCATGGCCAAGGCCTTCGCGCGGCGCATCGACCCCTCGCAGGTCTCCGTGCAGGGCACGGCCATCGGCAAGGCGCTCGAGCAGGCGCTGCTCTCCTTCTCGGGCGAGACGGACGAGAAGCGCAGCCGGGCGATCATCCTCATCACCGACGGCGAGAACCACGACGACGATGCCGTGGCCGTGGCGAAGCGCGCCGCCGAACAGGGCATCCGCATCTACACGATCGGCATCGGCACGCCCGAGGGCGCCCCGATCGAGATCGACGGCGAGTTCATCCGCGACGAACAGGGCGAGATGGTCGTCTCGAAGCTCAACGAGGAGATGCTCGCGCAGATCGCCGACCTGACGGGCGGCGCCTACGTCCGCGCCACGAAGCAGGACATCGGTCTCGACGAGATCGTGCGCAGCATCAACGAGATGGAGCAGAGCGAGCTCTCGACCGTGCGCTTCGAGGAGTTCAACGAACAGTACCAGTACCTGCTCATCGCCGCCCTCGTGCTGCTCGTCGCCGAATTCTTCCTGCTCGCACGCCGCAATCCGCTGCTGGCCCACCTGAACATCTTCCGCGAAAAGCGGTAACGCCCCGCGGCGCGCCCCTCCGCACGCCGCACCTGCACGGACGGAAGCGCCGCGCAGGTGCCGGCCCTTCGCCCCGGCGCAGGGTGGAGCGGACGCCGAAGGCCAACCCAATATCCATCCGCCATGACCACAGAAAACACCCCGGCCGCCCGCATCAGCGCCCTCGCGGCGGCCCAACGCGACTATTTCGACCGCGGCGAGACCCGCTCCGCCACCTTCCGCCGCACGATGCTGCGGCGTCTCGACCAGGCGCTGCGGCAGTGGGAGCAACCCCTCTGCGAAGCGCTGTGGCAGGACCTGCACAAATCGCCCGAGGAGGCCTATCTCACGGAGTTGAGCATCGTGCGCGGCGAGATCCGCAACCACCTGCGTCACCTCCGGCAGTGGATGCGCCCCGAGCGGCGGCCGACGCCGCTCAAGCTCTGGCCCGCAAGCAGCCGCATCCTGAAGCAGCCGCTCGGCCCGGCGCTCATCATCGCACCGTGGAACTATCCCGTGCAGCTGCTGCTCAACCCCCTGGTCGGAGCCATCTCGGCCGGCTGCACGGCGATGCTGAAGCCCTCGCCCGCCACGCCGCACGTCTCGCAGACGCTGGCACGGATGATCGCCCAGATCTACGACGAGGAGTACGTCGCCGTGGTGGAGGGGCACCGCGAGGTCAACACGCAGCTGCTTGCCGAACGGTGGGGCGTCATCTTCTTCACGGGCAGCCCGGCCGTGGGGCGCGTCGTCATGGAGGCCGCCGCGCGGCACCTCACGCCCGTCGTGCTGGAGCTGGGCGGCAAGAGCCCCGTCGTCGTGGACCGCGGAGCCGACATCCGCATCGCCGCGCGCCGCATCGCCTGGGGCAAGGCGCTCAACGCCGGGCAGACCTGCATCGCTCCGGACTACCTGCTGCTGCACCGCTCGCTGCTGGAGCCCTTTGTCGAGGCCTTCACCCGCGCCGTGCGGCAGATGCTGGGCGACGACCCGCGGCAAAGCCCCCACTACGTGCGGATGGTCGACGACCGCGCCTATGCCCGCGTCAGCAGCTACCTCACGCAGGGCACCATCCTGGCGGGCGGGCGGGCCGACGCCGCGGAGCGCTACATCGAACCCACGCTGCTGGGCGACGTGGACCCCTCGTCGCCGGTCATGCAGGAGGAGATTTTCGGTCCCGTGCTGCCCGTGCTGCTCTTCGACGAGCGGGACGAGGCCGTGCGCCTGATCAACAGCCGCGAACATCCGCTGGCCCTCTACAGCTTCGGACCCGAAAAGGAGGCCGCCGAAGTGGTCGATGCCACCCTCTCGGGCGGCGCGTGCCTCAACGACACGATCATGCACATCGTCAACGAGGCACTCCCCTTCGGCGGCGTGGGCAACTCGGGCATGGGGCGTTACCACGGCCGCGAGAGCTTCGACGCCTTCACGCACCGCCGGGCCGTCGTCTCGACCCCGACGTGGGCGGACCCGCCGTTCCGCTACATGCCCTACCGGATGTTCCGCTGGGTGAAAAAGATCCTCTGACCCGCCGCGGGGTTTTGAATTCTGCTTCCGATTGCGTACCTTTGCGGCGCAGGCCCGCCCTGTCGCTGCCGGCCGTCGGCCGGGGGAGGAAAGTCCGGGCAACGCAGAGCGCCACGCAAGCCAACGACTTGATATCCGTGAGGGTATGGGAGCGTAACAGAGAATGACCGCCCGCCGGGTCCCGCGAGGGAACGCCGGCAGGTAAGGGTGAAAAGGCGGGGTAAGAGCCCACCGCGGGGGCAGTGATGTCACCCGGCAGTACGTCCCGTGGGTTGCAAGACCATGTATACCGGCAATCAAGGGTTGCTCGTCCGATGCCGGGGGGTAGGTTGCTGGAGGCGGCAGGTGACTGCCGTCGTAGATAAATGACAGGGGCCCGGAGTCCGCTCCGGGAACAGAACCCGGCTTACAGGGCCTGCACGTGCAAAGGGGTGTCCCGACGGGACACCCTTTTTTTTCTGTCGCACCGGACCATGCCGGACCGCCCGGATGCGTTGCCGCCAGACCCTCCGAAGCAGTTTTTCATCTTGCCGCACGCCCGCATCCGACGCGCGCTTCGGGTGCAAAGGCCCGGGGCTACATCAGCCCCATGCGGCGGCGGGCGAAGGGCACGACCCAGGCCGGGGACTGCTCCCGGGAGAGCAGCTCGCGCATGTAGTCCATGTAGGGTTCGGCGTGGCGGAAGTAGTGCTTCAGCCCCTCGCAGAGCGAGTTCTTGCGGCAGCCGTCCGCACCGGTCTCGAAGCGGTGCTTCGGGCACTCGCCGCGGCAGGCGAAGTAGTATTTGCAGCGCAGGCACTCGGCCGGCAGGGCATTGCGCTTCGCCAGGCCGAAGTCGACGCGCTTCTTCGAGCGGTAGATCTCCGCCAGGGTCGTTTCGCGGATGTTGCCCAGCTTGTATTCGGGATAGACGAAGTGGTCGCACGAGTAGACGTCGCCGTTGTGCTCGACGACCAGCGCATCGCCGCACGTCTCGCCCATCGAGCAGACGCCGGGCTGCACGCCGCACCACTGGGCCAGCGTCGCATCAAACATCTGGACGAAGTACTGCCCCACGTCGCGCACGACCCACTCGTCGAAGACATCGCAGAGGAAGTTGCCGTACCCCTCGGCCGAGACCGACCACTCGGCCAGCCGCGCCCCCTCGTGCTCGGGCGAGACGATGAGCGGACGGTGGTAGCCCGGCTTGTCGATGACGTGCTCCACGGCGGGCAGGAACTGCATGTAGCGGCTGTGCACCGTATCGCGGAAGAAACGGTAGATCTCCGCGCCGCGCCCTTCACAACGCCGGTTTACTACGCTCAACGTGTTGTACTCGACGCCGCCGTGCTGGAACAGCTCGATCGTCCGCATCACGCGCGCAAAGGTCGGCTGCCCGCCCTTCGTCACGCGGAAGGCATCGTGGATATCCTCCGGACCGTCGAGCGAGACGCCCACCAGAAAGTTGTTCGAGGCGAAAAGGTCGCACCACGCCTCGTCGACCAGCGTGCCGTTGGTCTGGAGCGTATTCTCGATGCGCTTGCCGTCGGCATACTTCTTCTGGAGCTCCATCGCCCGGCGGTAGAAGTCCAGCCCCAGCAGCAGCGGCTCGCCGCCGTGCCAGCAGAACTGCACCGTCGGCACCTCGTTGGCCGTGATGTACTGTTTGATGTAGCGTTCGAGCAGTTCGTCGCTCATCACGGCCTGGCGGCCGCCGTACTGCACCGCCTTGTCGAGGTAGTAGCAGTAGTGGCAGTCGAGGTTGCAGGTCGATCCCGCCGGCTTGAGCATCGTCGCGAAGGCCACGGGGCCCGCCTGCTTCTCGGCGTCGCGGAAGGTGAAGATATCCTTGGTTTTCATCGTTCGATCGGGGCTGCCCGGCAACGGCCGGGAAAAAGCCCGATAAAGATACGAAAAAAATCGGCACCCGCGCTCACCCGTGCGTGTTCTTCCGGTGCGGAGCGGAGGCAGCCGCGGCCTTTTCTGCGGAAAATTCGCTATCTTGCCGGAAAAATCGCCGTCCCATGTCCCGCTTCCGTCTCATCCTGTCCCTCCTGCTTGTCGCGGCAACCGCCGCCGGGGCCGCATCCCGCGGTCAGGGATACGGTCCCGGGGCGCATGCGACGATCGACGTCCGCGACCGGGCGACGCAGGAGCCGCTCGTCGGGGCCACCGTGACGGTCATCTGCGGAGCGGACACGCTGCGCGGCGCGACGGCAAAGAGCCGCAGCGGCCGCTCGGCGGAGTTTGCGTGCGACAGGATCTTCCGCGACTCGGTGACGCTCGAGGTGCGGTACGTCGGCTACCGGACCTTCAGCCGACGCTACGGAGCCGCCGGATTTTCGGGATACATCGACGTCGGCATGGAGACCGACGAGCAGCAGATCGCCCGGGTGATCGTCCTCGGCGAGCAGGTCGCCATGGTCTTCCGCGGCGACACGACCATCTACAACGCGGCGGCTTTCCGGACGCTGGCCGACGACCGGCTGGAGGAGCTGCTGCGGCAGCTGCCCGGGGTCGAGGTGCGCGACAACCGCATCTATGCCGACGGCAGGGAGGTCCGCCGCATCTATGTCGACGGCCGCAACCTCTTCGGGCGGCAGACCGAGGCGGCGCTCACCGACCTGCGGGCCGACGACGTCCTGCGCGTGCGCATCTACGAGGAGCCGAATCCCGTGGCAAAACATACGGGCAACGACACGGCCCCCAAAGAGAAGGTAATGGACGTGGAGACGCGGTCGAAACGCGCCGTCGTGCGGGGCGGCGAGCTCTCGGCCTTGGCGGGCGCAAGCCTCGAAAAGGACTACTCGGGACGCCACGAAGTGCGCCACGCCGAGGCCATGCGGCTCTACCGCCACAGCGAACAGGGGAGCTGGCAGGCCGAAGCCCGGAACTCGAAGGACGAGAGCGCCCCGGGGCGGATCGCGCAGTCGGCCCGCATCACCCCTGCGAAGAGGACGTCGGCGGAGCTCTCGCACGAATACCGGCGGGGCGACACGACGTCGGTCTGGAACTACGCCCGCTTCGACCGCGGCCGCAGCAGTTCGGAAGGGCGCTCGCTGACCGAATATTTCCCGACGGACGCCTACACGCTCTTCGACAGCGAGAACCGCTCGGAATCGGCATCGACGGCCCGGAGCTTCAGCTATTCAAACATGACCATGCTCCTGCGGGGGCGCCACACCTTCGAGGTACGGGCGGGCGTCAACCTCGGCAACAGCGACTCGCGGAGCCGCTCCCGCACGCAGCAGCGCATCGACCGGACGCAGACCCTGACGCAGATGCACACCACGGACGACCAGCGCAACCTCGGCCTCCTGGCGGCGTTCGACTATTCGCTGCGGCTCTCCGAGCGCTCGCGCATGAGTTTCCGGTGCGGCGTCGGCTACACGGACGGCACAAACGCGGGCCGGCAGGTCGATACGCTCGCCTCGACACCCGGGCTGCGCACCCGGCTGCACGACGACGGGAGATACCGCCACTGCGACATCGACGCCGGCGCCGGCTATCACCTCCGGGCCGGCCGCCACGCCTCCCTCTCGGTACAATACGGCTTCACCTGCCGGCAAGGCCGCACGGAGCGCCTCGCCGTCGACTATCTGGATGATCCGCAGGGGCTGCTCGACACGGTCAACACCTACGACTATGCGACCGACTGCCGCACGCACGGCCTGACCCTCTCGTGGGTCCGCGACAAGGAGCGGCTGCGCTGCCAGGCCGGCCTGACGGCGTCGCTCTACGACATCGCGCGCGAAGAGCACTTTCCGACCGGGGAGCGGGCCCGCCGGCAGTTCTTCGCCCTGGCGCCCGACCTTTCGCTGACGTGGAGCGGCACACGCCGGAGCGTGGATGTCGGGCTGTCGGCCTCGCCCGCCGTCCCCTCGGTCGAGGAGCTGCGCCAGACGCTCGACGCAACCGACCCGCTCCGCCTGACAGCCGGGAATCCCGACCTGAAGCTCCCGACGCTGTGCTCGTTCCGCGTGCGGTTTTCCGACACCGACCCCGTCTCGGCCCGCTCGCTCTGGATCGGCCTCCGGGGCGAATACGGCATCAACCACATCGCCACGCGCCGCCGGCTCTTCCTCGAAGAGACCTACCTGCCCCGGTGGGACTATACGGCCCAGGCGGGGGCGCAGCTCCTCACGCAGGAGAACGTCGGGAGCCGCTGCGGGATCAGCGCCGATGCCGGCTACTCGCAGCGGGTGACGGCGCTGCGTTCGACGCTCCGCGCCTCGGTCGGCTACTCCTTCCAACAAGTACCCTACTGCTTCGATACGGAGACAGACCGTTCGCGCAGCCACGCGCTCGGTCTCACGGCCGGATTCGAGTCGGGCTTCTCGACGAAGGTGCGCATCGCGTGCAGCTCGCGGACCTCGATGCGCAGCTACACGACGCAGCACACCACGCGGCGCGAGCTGCGCGAGGTGGTCAACGCCCGCCTCGACCTGCGCCTGGGCAGGTACTTCGGGAGCGCCGGGGTCTGCTACGAGTTCTACTGCAACAGCACCGCAAAGGCCCTCACGCAGCACAACACGGTCCTGAACCTCGCCGCCGGACGCAAGTTCGGCCGCGAGAACCGCTTTTCGCTCGCGCTCGGCGTCATCGACCTGCTCAACAGCCCCGACTATGCCTCAACCCGCTTCCATACGGACTACGTGCTGACGACGGTCACCTCCTACCTGGGCCGCTACGCCTACATCGAGGCGGGCTACACCTTCTGATACCCGCAAAAGAAAAAGGCCGCTTCGACAAGCGGCCTTTTTCGGATTGTCGGCGGCGTCCGTCAGAAGCGCACCTTGGCACCGACCGAGAAGCGGATGCCGTAGTATTCGGCCTGGCGCACACGCTCCTTCGTCCCCTGATAGTAGCGCAGGGGCTGGTTCAGCAGGTTGCCCACCTCGGCAAAGAGCGCAAGGTACTTCGTGGCGCGCACCGAGACATTGGCGTCGAGGTAGTTCACGCTGTCGTAGTAGCGGTCCGTGAAGGCGGTCATACCCATCTCTTCGTTGTCCAGGAACGAGCTGGCGTAGTTGTACGAGAGGGTCGCCGTCAGGCGCTTGTTCTCGAAGTAGAGCGAGGCGTTGACCGTGTGCTCGGGCGTACCGGGCAGCTGGATGCCGTCGGCGCTGCGGCCCGCAAAGATGGGGTCGGTCAGCCGCGTAACCTTCGACCGGTTGTAGGTGTAGTTGGTGTAGATACCGAAGTTCTTGAGCGCCGGGGAGATGAAGCCCAGATCGCGCTGGAAGGCCAGCTCGACACCGAAGAGCGTGGCGTCGCCCGCATTGACCGCCTTGTAGAGCTCCTTGAACTCCGTGCCGCCGATCGTCTGGTCCTCGATCATGGCGTCGACGATGAAGTCGGAAATATCCTTGTAGTAGACGCCGGCCGAAACGAGGCCGATCGAACGGAAGTAGTATTCGAACATCAGGTCGTAGTTGTTCGAGATGGTGTTCCGCAGGTCGGGATTGCCCATCGTATACTCCTCGTCGGCCAGGTTCACGCGGTCGCCCGGAACCAGCTGCCGGAACTTCGGACGGGCGAGCGTCGTGGTGAAGCTGGCACGCAGGACCAGGTTGTCCACCGGTTCGTACTTGAGCAGCACGGAGGGGAGCCAGTTGTCGTAGTCGGAGCGCCGCGACACGGGCGTCGAGGTGATGTGCTCCTCGTCGGCATCCACGTGCAGCGCGTTGCCCGTATAGTCGAACTGCGTGTGTTCGAGGCGCAGGCCGGCAATCAGCTTCAGGCGGCTGCCCAGCTGCTGGTCGTAGCGCAGGTAGGCCGCATGGATCGTCTCACGGCCCTCGTAGTTCTCGGCCTCCTCCATCGGATTGCGCACAAGATTGAACTGCGAGGCATCCCCGAAGTCGAGGCGCGAAAGGTACTGCTTGCTGACAAAATCGCCGACCGTGTAGTCCCCGGCATAGAAATTCCCGCGCGTGGCATCGAAGGTGTTGCCGGCGCCCATCGCCGCGGCGATGAAGGACTCCTCGTCTGCCGGCTCCACGTCGTAGAAGGTGATGAATTTCGATTTTTCCTTGTGCTGGTACTTGTATCCGGCCTTGAGCGTACCGGCAAAAGTACCGGTGAAGAGCCGGGCGCGCAGGTCGACATGGGCCTTGTACTCGTTCTCCTCGATCTCGCTGAACGACTCGGTCAGTTCGTCGAGCTTGATGAAGTTCGTCGTGTTGAGCTCCATGCGCGATGCGTCGGTGGGGGTGAAGTGCGGTTCGCGGCCGTCCGAAAGGTCAACCTCGAAACGGATCGGATCATCCTCGTCGCTCTCCAGTCCGATGTAGCGCTCGTTGGGACGGTCCTCCGTAGCCCGGGCGTAGTCGAAGCCCCACTCGACACCCAGCCAGCCGAGGTTGTGCTCGCCCGACAGGGCGATGTCGGCGGTCTGCTGACGCTCCAGACGCGCAAACTTGTTGTCGGGCGATCCGCCCTTGGTCTGACGCCGCAGGTAGGCCGTGGCCGTGCCGTCCCCGTCGGGCGTGATATCCTTATAGGTCAGCCGGTAACGGTTCTCCCAGTCGTTGCGCCGGTTGTACATGCCGCGCAGCTCGATCTTGTGGTTCTCGTTGAACTTCCAGTCGAGCGAGAGCGAATAGCTCTGCCGCTCGCGGTGCACGTAGTACTGACGAATCTCGAACTCGTCGACGTAGGCCTTCCCGTCGTCATCCTGTTTCCATGTTGCCTCGATATTGTCCGAACCGATCGGATTGTTGTGGTAGGCCACGGCCGCCATGACGCCCAGGCGGTCCTTGAAGAAACGCGACCCCCAGCTCACCGAACCGTTGAAGGTCACCCGCTGCGAAATGGGGTTATAGCCCATGCCCGCATTTGCGGAGAGGGTCTGGCGGTAGGGCGAGTTCTTCGTCACGAGGTTCACCGACCCGCCGATGGCGTCACCGTCCATGTCGGCCGTCACGACCTTGTTGACCTCGATCGTCTGGATCATGTCGGTCGGAATCAGGTCGAGCTGCGCAGCCCGCGAGTCGCCCTCGGCCGAGGGCAGGCGGTTTCCGTTGAGTGTCACCGACGTCAGGTCGGGTGCCGTGCCGCGCACCTGCCCGAAACGGGCCTCGCCCTGGTCGTACTGGACGTTGATGCCCGGGATGCGCTTCATCGCGTCACCGATGTTCGCGTCGGCAAAGCGGCTCATCTGGTCCGCAGCGACGATATTGCTCACCCCGTCGTTGTTCCGCTGCAGCGTCAACGCCCGGCGCTGCCCCTCGACAATGCCCGACACGACGACGCTGCCGATGGCCATGCCCTCGTGCAGCAGGAATTCGCAGTGCTGCGTCTCGTCCTTGCGGATTGCAAAGTTACGGCATATCTGCTCGTAACCGACGTAGTTGACACACACCTCATAGGTCCCCTCGGGAATGCCCCGCAACGAGAAGCTGCCGTCGGAGGCCGACACGGTCCCCAGATTCAACGTCCGAATATAGACCACGGCTCCGGCAATGGCGTGTCGTGCATCGTCGAGCACGACTCCGGCGAGCGAACCGCGGGGCGCGGCGGCCGCGGCGGCGGCCGCCTTGGCTTCGGCCTCGGTATCCGGCGCGGCAACAAGTCCGGACGGGGCAAGGGCTCCCAGGGCCAGCGAGACAAACAGAACGAATGCGTAAAGTTTCTTCTTCATAAAATGTGGATTGGTTTGCTGCGGCAAAAGTATGGCACCCCTGTTACGGCATTTTTATCTTCGCGCAACAGTCTCTATGCAAAACGGTTACATTTCCATTAAGTTTGGCGCGGGGTGTTCCTCCCGCCCGATTATTGCCTATATTTGCCGCAGCAATCCGGCGAAAAAACCTCTTACTTATATAAATGACATGAACAAAATCGGCATCATCTGCATCATCAGCATCACGCTGCTGGCCGTGGTCCTTGCGGCCTGTGCAACGACACAATCCGAAAAGAAAGCCGCCGAAGGGACCTACGACGGTGAACTCAACATTCTGATGCTCTCCGACGCGGGCCGCAACGGCTCCTACGACCAGCGTCTCATCGGCGAATGGATGGGCGTCTACGCGGATGAACTCGGTCCGGAATTTGTCATCTCGTGCGGTGACCTGTTCCACTACGAGGGAATCCAGTCGACCCGCGATCCGCTGCTGTGGTCCAATTTCGAGAGTATCTACTCGCACGGCGAGCTCCAATGCCCCTGGTACGGCGTGCTGGGCAACCACGAATACCGCGGCAACACGCAGGCGATGATGGACTACACGGAGGTCAGCCGCCGCTGGAACATGCCCGACCGCTACTATACCTTCTCCGTACCGCTGGACGACGAGGTGACCGACTCGGAGCGTGTGCGCTTCGTCTTCATCGACACGACGCCGCTGATCGGGAAATACCGCGCCGAGCAGGCGAAGTATCCCGACGTGCAGCTCGTCGACCCCGACACGGAGGTGCGCTGGATCGACAGCGTACTGTGCGCCTCGAACGAGAAGTGGAAGATCGTCGTGGGACACCACCCGATGTACACCTACGACGGGAAGGACGACTGCGAGCAGGAGGACATGCGGGCACGGCTGGAGGAGATCTTCCGCCGGAACAGCGTGGATGCCTACTTCTGCGGCCATATCCACACGTTCCAGCACATCCGCACCGGCCAGGACAGCATCGACTATGTAGTGAACACCTCGGCCTCGAAGCAGCGCGCCCCGCAGCGCGGCCCGCTGACGCAGTACGCCGGGGAGAACTCCGGGTTCGGCCTGCTCTCGTTCGACGAAGGGACCATGCACTACACGCTGGTCAACAGCCGCGGCGAGCGGGAATACGAGATCGAACGCCGCAAATAACAACCGGGGCCGATAACCTCGGAATCAGACCCGAAAAGGGGGCCCGCAACGGAGCAAAGGGACGAATCGGCGACAGGGCGCACCCGTTCTCCGCCATTTCCTCAAACCGCATAGATGGAGAGGGACCGAAACAGCATTTCGGTCCCTCTCCATCCATTTTGCATTACCTCGGGCATCTGCGACAAGGTTCACACCCAACGTCCAAAGCAAGCACCGTCGCCAGGCAGCAGGAGCACGAACACGAACAGCGCAGGAATCTCACCGGGCTGCGCAGCCTATGTCAAGGCGCCGCATCTTCCGACGCGAGCCGGTACCTTCCGACGGCGGCCCTGTCCCTTTTCTGTCACCGGCCGGGCATAAAGAGACCGCCAACCGGAGAGCTTCCACCCTCCCGTCGGCGGTTTTTCATACCGGCTGCCCGCCATCCGTCCGCACTCCGGACGGACAACGGCAGGATCACTCGTCGCCCGGCTCCGGCGAGGCCTCCAGCTCCGCGCGGCTCTTGCTCGCCGTCACCAGATAGACGCCGCCGAAGATCAGCGCGACGGCAAACAGCTTCGTCGCATTGAAGGTGTCGAGCCCGAGGCTGACCGTGACGATGCAGGCGACGACCGGCTGCACGTAGTTGTACATGCCGGCGACCGTCGGCCGCAGGTTCTTCTGTCCCACGACGATCAGCATGTAGCTGATGAAGGTCGCGCAGACGACGATGAAGAGGATGCCGGCCAGCGCCTGGCCGCCGAGCAGCGACCAGTCGGTCGCCGCGAGGTCGTCGTAGGAGAAGGGCAGCGTGCAGATGAAGGCGTAGGTGAACATCCACTTCATGATCGTGATGAGCGAGTAGCGGTTCACGAAGTTCTTGAACAGCACGATGTAGAGCGCATAGCTCAGTTGCGCGAGCAGCACCAGCAGATCGCCCCACACGGGAGCGTCGCCGGCGGGCGCGGAGGCGGCCGCCCGGTTGCTGCCGACGATCAGCAGCAGGGCGCCGCCGGCTCCCAGGGCGATGCCGAGCACCTTCTTGGCCGTGATCGGCTCCCGAAGGAAGAAGGCGGCCAGCAACATGGCCCACAGCGGCATGCTGGTCGTGATGATCGACGCATCGGCCGGCGAGGTCATCCCCACGCCGAAGATGAAGCAGCCCTGATTGAAGACGATGGCCAGCAGCGACGCCCCGAAGAGCTTGAACATGTCGCGCGAGGCCACATGCTCGGGTTTGCGGAAGAGCGAGACGATCCAGAAGAGGACCATCGCGCCGAAAATCCGCAGATCGCTCAACACGAGCGGCGTCACGAGCCCGCCCGCCATGACGATTTTCGCGATCGGGGACATCAGCCCCCACGAAACATTGGCCAGCAGCATCGAGCCGTGACCCTTCCAGGATACCTTTTCCATGATGCAATCTCCTTTTGCGCACTCCTGTGCGGCAGCCCACAGGCGGCTCGTGCCGCAACGGAAGTGGCCGCCGCTGAAAATCGCTGCAAAAAAAGGTCAAAATCCGGAATATTATTATTTCATGCGCGAATTTGTCGTACAAATCCACCCGGTGGAGAGAGAATCCCAGCAACTTGTTACGGGGACCGGGACTGAGACCGAATCCTCCCATATCAGGCAGCACCAGCAGAAAATCGACCGCTGCTTCACACCTGGTTCCGCTGGCGGTACGTGAAACTCATGCCCACCCGGGCTGTCCCGTCCGCCGCGAATTATCAGAGACATCCCGCAAAGCGCACGGGTGCATAAAGCATTGATGACAGCAATGCATTGCCATACACATGTATGACAAAACAAAACGAAAACCGCGTTGTAGACATCTACAACGCGGTTTCTGTGAGGTCTGAAGCTTACCGACGACTTCACCGAGCAGCAGGGGCGCGAGCTGACCAAGAATCTCTCCGAACTGCGCAGCCACATCCTCGGAGAGATTGCCAAGGATCCCGAGCACGCAATGACGAAGACGCGGCTGGAGAAGATCGTCTACAGCTTCCACCACCCGCGCAGCCTCACCACCGGCCGCCGTGCCCGCAGCCGCGAATCGCTCGGCGACTACATCGCCCGCTTCACGCGCGAAATGGAGGAGGGCACCCGGCTGAACATCCACAAACTCCGATACGGTCCCTCGACCATCAAGAACTACAAGGGGTTCGTCGTGCAGTTCGACGAGTACTGCAAGGCCCGACGCAAGCAGTTCGACTTTGCCGACATCGACCTGAAGTTCTACGACGACTTCGTCGCCTGGTTCACCGCCAAGAATTACTCCGTCAATACGATCGGCCGCCACGTCAAGGAGCTGAAGATCATCATGCGCGCGGCCCGCGAGGAGGGCCTGCACGACAACGGGGCGATCGAGAGCTGCAAGTTCCGCGTGCTGACAACCGACGTGGAGAACATCTACCTGACGGAGTCGGAGATCCGGGCTATCGCCGCGCTCGACCTCTCGAAAAACCGGCACAAGGATGTTGCCCGCGACATCTTGCTGGTGGGGTGCTACACGGCGCAGCGCTTCAGCGACTACTCGACCATCAACGAAGGCAACATCCGCACGCTGGAGAACGGGCAGCAGGTCATCGACCTCAAGCAGCAGAAGACCGGCAACCACGTTGTCATTCCGGTCCGGCCCGAGCTGCAGGCCATCCTGGAGAAGTACGACAACCGGCTGCCGAGAACCTACGAGCAGAAGGTGAACCACCTCATCAAGGAGATTGCGCGCGAGGCGGGCATCACGGAGAAGGTCGAGGTCTCCTACATCGAGAATGGCGAAAAGAAGAGCCGGCTGGTCGAGAAGTGCGACCTGGTGAAGACCCACACGGCACGCCGCAGCGGCGCAACAAACATGTATCTGGCGGGGATCCCGACCATCGCCATCATGAAGATCACGGGTCACAAGACCGAACGGGAGTTCATGAAGTACATCAAGATCACCGAGGAGCAAACCGCCCTGGAGCTGATGAGCCACCCCTATTTCAGCGGGAAGTAAGACGAAATGTTACCGCCGTAAAATTTACGGCGGTAACAAAAGCCCACATGAATTTTCGCACAAACGACCGCAACTGCTGATTATCGAGAATTATTTGTAATTTTACAAAAACTTAAGTTTATGACAGCCGAAAAACTGACATCCATACTCGACTCTTTATTAAGTCTTCCGGCAGAGACCGAGGTCGTTGAATTCAAAAGAGCAGAACGGAATTTCGATGATCGAGACCTCGGACAATACTTTTCGGCCTTAAGCAATGAAGCCAACCTGAAAGAGAAGGATTGCGCTTGGTTAATATTCGGCATAGAGAACAAATCTCATGAGGTAGTCGGAAGTCAGTATAAAAACTCTCGCCCGGCTCTCGATGCAATAAAGAAAAAAATTGCAGATCAAACCACTGGACGCCATACCTTCGTCGAGATATATGAGCTACTGTACAGAAACGGGAAAAGAGTTGTAATGTTCCAAATCCCGCCTGCTCCACAGGGAATCCCAATCGCTTTTCAAGATCATTACTATGGACGCGATGGAGAATCTTTACAGGGACTGGCTATCGAGAAAATTGAACGCATACGCAACCAAGTCAAATTGAAGGATTGGAGCGCGGAAATCATCGAAAATGCCTCTTTGGAAGACCTGGATCCGGCTGCCATTGCCAAGGCGAGAGAGTTATACACAAAAGCCCATGAGGAAAAGACGAACGAAATCGCCTTATGGGACGACACCACATTCCTGAACAAGGCAAAAATTACGATTCGTGGTAAGATCACCAATACAGCCATCGTCCTGCTTGGTAAAGAAGAGAGCGAGCATTTGATTTCTCCCGCAGTAGCCAAAATCAAATGGATTCTGCGAGGACAAGACAACATCGAACGGGATTACATGATCGTATCCTGTCCGTTCGTATTGGCCGTTGACCGGATTTACAACAAAATACGCAATCTAAAATACCGTTATATCAACCCCGAACACAAGACCTTGTTCCCTGAAGAGATCGACACCTATGAGCCCTATGTAATTCGCGAGGCATTAAACAACGCGATAGCCCATCAGGATTATACACTGGGAGGACAGATCAACGTAGTGGAGTACGACGACAAACTGGTCTTTTCGAACAAAGGATCTTTCATTCCCGGCAATATCGAACGGGTACTCATCAGCGATGCTCCGGAGGAACAATACAGGAATCAATTTCTGGCAACAGCAATGGTAGGACTGAAAATGGTCGATACAATCGGCAGCGGTATTCGCAAGATGTACTATTACCAGAGACAGCGACTGTTCCCCTTACCGGACTACGATTTATCCAACAATCGGGTCGAAGTAACCATTACAGGCAAGATTCTCGATATGAATTACGCGAATATACTGGCACTGAATACCGATCTGAACCTCCTTGACATCGAACTGCTGAACCGCCTGCAATTAGGGAAGACATTATCCGACGAGGAAATCACGCGTCTGAGAAACAAGCATCTGATCGAAGGACGAAAACCCAAGGTATATATTGCAAAACATATTGCACAGAAAGTCGGGCAGAAGATCGAATATTCCGGGCACAAAGGTCTTGGGAATAAGCGTTGCGAAGAGTTTCTTCTGACTGCATTGCGTGACCATAAATCCTTATCCCGAAAAGAGATCGACGAATTGCTTTGGCCTCTGTTGCCGGACCTGCTTAATGAAAAGCAAAAAAAGGACAAAATCACAAATATGCTGATCAAGTTGAGAAAACTGGAAAAGATCTCAAATAAATCAAAAGGCCCCAATTCAGACTGGTTTATTAATTAAGTGCCGTTCAAGTACCGTTCAAATGCCGTTCAAGTGCTTTTTAAGTGCTTTTTAAGTGCTTTTTAATTGTTATTAAAACAACAACATGCTGATAATCAAACAATAAAAAGCGCTTAAATTCATTTTCAATTAGAAAATTAAGAGCTTTTCAATGCCGCGCCGTCGAAAAATAACGATCCGGGCCTCCGAACTGGAGAGCTTCGAAACGCTCGTCCGGGAGCTGCACCTGCGGCCGGAGTTTGCCGGATTCGATCCGTCGAACCTGCACGTCTGGGCTTACGAACGGTATGAGCCGAAGCTGAAAGATGCCGACGCGATCCTGCGCCGCTTCGACTACTGGCTGGGCGTGCACAAGGGCGAGCACTATCTGATGGCAAACGGCAGCCGGCTCTTCAACAAGAAGGAGCTGGCCGAGGCGCTGGGCGTCGCACGTCCGACGCTCGACCGGTGGATTGCAAACGGATGGCTGGAGCCGTGCCGCGTTCAGATCTCAAGCAGCGGCGACACCCTCTTTGCGGCCAACGCCGTTCGGGAGGTATTGGAACGGTTCCGATAGGCTCGGAGACCAATTAACAGAGAAAAACAGGTATCTACAACTCTATCCAAAGAAAAAGTAAACCAACAGCGGGACAAGCAATGCAAATTGTTTGTCCCGCTGATGATTTACAGGTTACGGAATCTATACCTGTTTGCAACGGCATTATTGATTCTACCCCGACCTTTAACCAAAAGCAAACGCAAAGAGCGGGAGGAGTGTCAATCAGGAATATACCTTACCGGTAAAGCGCCTTCCCTAAATCTGCCAAACCTGCCGCACCCGGCAATTCGGGATAGGCCTGCTCCATTGCTGCAACAAAAGCTTCAGCATTTTCATTTGCCTGGAATACCTCTTTCATCTTTTTCAGGTAGGCAATCTTGAACTCCACGGCATCACGCTTTGCCGCACCTCCATGCCCTCCGATAAAGAGCTCCGCGCCCGAGGCCAGCGACTTTTCCGCTTCGGCAATTTCCGCATCGATGGCTGCCGGTGAGGAGATCTGCAAGTGGCTGACATGAGCCATTGCCGGAGTCCAGTGCGTATAATACACCTTGCCTCCAATCAGGAGGCTGGCAGCGGGAAAGTCGCTGGATGCTCCATGGCGAAACTCGAACGTAACTCCTGCCCATGTCTGTGTTGTGCCGAACGGTACTTCAGTTACATCTCCCGTAGGCAACTCGGTCATCGTGTCACCCCACATTTGCTCAAAGCCTTTCATCATACCGCCATAAATAGGGCCTTTGGAGAACTCTTCCATTCCTTCTGCCATGATTTGGGCGTAGTTGCCACTTCCTCCAAGATGGTAATCGGAAATGATTTTCTCGATAGGCTTGCCTAATTTCTCGATGTAAATGTTGAATTCTGCCACATTGTCCTTGAAAAGCGGATGTTCCATGGTAACAAGCGAATCCTTGCCTTCAATGATGTAACTTGCATCTGCCATTACATCATTGGTGTGATACACATGCAACTTGAAATTACCGAGGTCATGCACCTCGAAGCGTCCCTTCGTCTGTGCCATAGTTGTAATCGTTAAGAGATTCAACAAAATAATTAATACCCTTTTCATTGTTTATGCCTTTAATTCGAGTTATACAATAGTTTGCTAATATCCGATGGTGAAACGCTCATAATGGTGTTTCGGGTTTTCCAGTTCATCAACCATCGCCACGGCGTAATCCTCCACCGAAATATGGCTGTTGCCGTTCTCGTCCATGATAAGATCGTCCTTGCCCAGCCGGAACTTGCCGGTCCGTTTGCCCGGCTCCAGCGTACCGGCGGGTGAGAAGAAAATCCAATCAATGTCCTTTTCATTCATCAATGTGTTCAAATAGAACTCACCGAGTGATCGGACGCCGCCCATAATGGCATCGGGAATAGCACCGGAATCTACCACACGAAGTCCCGGGGCACAGAATAAAGTGCCTGCTCCACCTACACACAACAGCCTTTTCGCACCCGACCGTTTGGCTGCTTCCAATATCAACGGATAATTACGCAAAGTTTCCTCGTAGATATCAGGATTTGTCCAGCCCGGATTGTAGGCACTGATGACCGCATCGCGGCCCTTGCAAGCGGCGACAAGCGCGGACGTATCCGTCACATCGGCCTGCACGACCGTCAGCGATGGACTTTTGATACCGATTTTTCCGGGATTGCGTACGACAGCCGTCACCCGATGGCCTCTTGCCAACAATTCGTTCAAGATAGCGGTCCCGACAAACCCGCTTGCTCCAATCAATGTTACGTTTTTCATGACCTGATGTATTAAAAAGTTTATTACTTACTAAGAGTATCTTTGTTTCTTTTACACCGCAAAAGTAGAAAGAGTTTTTCGCTCACACAAGTAGATACTTGAACATCAGATACTTACTTAGAGGTAACCATTGCTTGTTATCAGGTATTTACAAGCAGAGATATTTTTGAAAAAAAGTTTTTTGCAGTCTAAAAGGAATTTGATTACCTTTGTAGAGTGAATTGAAATATATCATTTTATGGATAGAACAACAATAGAAGATGCACTATTCCCGGATTGTCCGATTCGGAATATACTGGCCCGGTTATGCGACAAGTGGTCTCTTCTGGTCATATATACCCTGAACAAAACCGGGGGCGGACCGATCCGTTTCAAGGAATTGCAGCGTGAGATTCCGGACATATCACAAAAGATGCTGACCGTAACCCTGCGGACACTGGAAGAGGACGGATATGTGACCCGTACCGTATACCCCGAAGTTCCGCCGCGGGTTGAATATGCATTGACACCATGCACACACACCCTGCTTCCCCATATCGATGCGCTGATCGGCTGGGCCAAAGAAAACATGGCAACGATTATAAGCAACCGGAAAAGTGTCGGCAGGGCGTAATCCAGCCTGTTCAGATGATATTTCATACAATCATCAGAACCGCAGTTGGAAAACCTTCATGGAAACTTGTCAACGGGATTGCGATCAACCCGTAACCCATTTTTATCTGGCAGCTACCCACAGTTCAGACAATCCGATTTATAATATCTCACTAACGAGGACGGCACATGCCGCCCTCTTTTTTTCGTCCCGAACAGAATCCGATTACACGGCAGTGCCAACCCAGGCAAACGAATGCCAAAGCCCGGAAACGGCCGACGGCATGTCCTCGGTGTGGCACCGGTTGGCGTCGGTTGGCGCTGATTTGTAACGCCATTCGCCGTTTTCGGGAGGGGTTCGGAAAGCCTTTCTTTGCGTCATCAACCAAATTCAAATCGTTATGACCAAGGAAATCTTTCTGAGCGGCATGACCGCCGACCAGCTCTCGGAGATGATTCGCGAATCGCTGCGCGACGAGTTGCGGCAGCTCCACCCCGAACCCTCCGCCGAGACGCCGAACTATCTGACCCGCCGCGAGACGGCCCGCCGCCTGCGCATCTCGCTCGTGACGCTCAACGACTGGGTGAACCGCGGCCGGATCCGCGCCCACAAGATCGGCGGGCGCGTGTTGTTCCGCGACAGCGATGTCGAGGCGGCTCTGCACCGGATTGTCCCCATCAAAAGCCGATAGCCATGAAGACGACCTCTGATTGCATCGGCATCCGGGAGTATCTCCTCCGCCGGGGGCTGCAGCCCCACCACGAAACCGCCATCCACGGCATGTTCCTCTCGCCGCTGCGCGAAGAGTGCACCCCCAGTTTCAGCGTCCGCTACGACAAGGGGCTCTGGTACGACTTCGGACTGGGTGAAGGGGGCACACTCCTCCAGCTGGTCATGCGCCTCGAAGGGTGCGGCCTGGCAGAAGCCATCCGGAGCCTGCGCAAAGGATCCGCAGACGAAGTCTCCTACCAGCCCATCACGACCGCCTCGGCGCGCGAAGACTCTCCGCTGCGGATTCTCAGCGTCGGGGTGATTCGACACCCGGCGCTGACCGGTTATCTGCGCGAGCGCGGCATCGACCTCGCCGTGGCCGGAGCGCTGTGCCGCGAGGTTCACTACGCCGTCGGCGAGCGGCGCTTCTTCGCCATCGGCTTCCGCAACGATGCCGGAGGCTGGGAGCTGCGCAGTCCGCAGTTCAAGGGAAGCAGCACCCCGAAATCCATCACGACCTTCGACCGGCACGGCGACACGGCGCTGCTCTTCGAGGGCTTCTTCGACCTGCTCTCCTACCTGACGCTGCAGCACGAGCCGACACCGACCGCCGACACCGCCGTGCTCAACTCCGTGGTGAACCTACCCCGCGCCCTTCCGTTTCTCACACGCCACGCCACGATCCTCGCCTTCCTCGACAACGACGAGGCGGGACGCCTCACCCTCGAACGACTGCGAAGCGCCCTGCCCGGTGCGACCGTCATCGACCGGGCGGAAAGCTACCGCACCCACAAGGATCTGAATGAATCACTCCGACCCACTGCAAAGGTTTCCCGCACGCCGCGTCGTCGCGGCCGCAAGTTGTAACGTCGTCCGGAATGACGCCGGAACTGTCGCCCACCCATCGGCCGCTTCGCGACCGCGGCTTTTCCCCCGAGGAAAAAGCCATAGCCTATTAGGGCTTTTTCCGACGCATCGGCCCGCCGACGCTGAAAAAGCCCCAATAGGCCAAAGGGTCAAGCCCCTCTGGACACCCCTGTCGTGCCGCGCACGCCTGGTTCCGCCAACGGTACGTAGAGCTCATGACCCGCCTGGGCTACCCCGTCCGCCCCGAACGTCCCGCCATCCGACGACATACCATCAAGCGGTAACGCCCCGCCGCCGCACCGTTTTTGTATGAAAAATTGCACGGACTTTCCCGAAAAACCGCTATCTTTACTTGAAATATTCTTTTCCAATTACCTATGGCAACCATGAATACGGCCGATATCGGCTTCGAGAAGGAGATTTGGCGCGCGGCGGACAAGATGCGCGGCAATATCGACGCGTCGGAATACAAGTCCGTCGTGCTGGGGCTGATCTTCCTGAAATACATTTCCGACAAGTTCGAGACCAAATACCGCCAGCTCGTCGACGAGGGCGAGGGCTTCGAGGAGGACAAGGACGAATACACCGCCGAGAACATCTTCTACGTCCCCGCCGAAGCGCGCTGGGAGACCACCGCCGCGCAGGCCCACACCCCCAAAATCGGCACCGCCATCGACAACGCCATGCGGGCCATCGAACGTGAAAACCGCCGCTTGAAGGATATCCTGCCCAAGAACTTCGCACGGCCCGAGCTCGACAAACGGCGTCTGGGCGAGGTCGTCGACCTCTTCACCAACATCCGCATGCACCAGCACGGCGACTCGAAGGACATCCTCGGCCGCACCTACGAATACTGCCTCTCGCGCTTCGCCGAGGCCGAGGGCAAGCTGGCCGGCGAATTCTACACCCCGGCGTGCGTGGTCAAGACCCTCGTGCAGGTGCTGCAACCCTTCCGGGGGCGTGTCTATGACCCCTGCTGCGGTTCGGGCGGGATGTTCGTGCAGTCGGCGCGCTTCATCGAGAGCCACGCCGGCAACATCAACAACATCTCGGTCTACGGCCAGGATTCGAACCCCACGACGTGGAAGATGGCGCAGATGAACCTCGCCATCCGGGGCATCGAGGCCGACCTGGGGCAGTACAACGCCGACACCTTCTTCCACGACTGCCATCCGACGCTCAAGGCCGACTTCGTGCTGGCCAATCCGCCCTTCAACCTCAGCGACTGGGGCGCCGACAAACTCGCCGACGACGTGCGCTGGAAGTACGGAACCCCGCCGAACGGCAACGCCAACTTCGCATGGATCCAGCACATCATCCACCATCTGGCCCCGACGGGGCGTGCGGGCGTCGTGCTGGCCAACGGTTCGCTCTCGAGCCAGAGCGGCGGCGAGGGCGACATCCGGCGGCGGCTGGTCGAGGCCGACCTAGTGGACTGCATCGTGGCCATGCCTCCGCAGTTGTTCTATACGACGCAGATTCCCGTCTCGATCTGGTTCTTCAACAAGGCCAAGACGCAGCCGGGCCATACGCTGTTCATCGACGCGCGCAACCTCGGGACGATGGTCACGCGCAAGCTGCGCGAGCTGACCGACTGCGAGTCGGAGGATCCGGCCCGTCGGGGCGACATCCAGCGCATCGCCGACACCTATTGGGCCTACGCCGAGGGGCACCTGGAGGCGGAGCAGGGCTTCTGCGCCATGGCGACGACCGAGGAGATTGCGGCGCAGGACTTTATTCTGACGCCGGGACGCTATGTGGGCATCGCGGCGCAGGCGGAGGATTCGGAACCCTTCGCGGCAAAGATGGAGCGGCTGACGGGCGAGCTTTCGGAGCTTTTCGCGCGGTCGCACGATCTGGAGGCGGAGATCCGCCGGCAGTTGGAAAGTATCGGGTATAAAATAGGGAAATGATAGACATTGTTTTAGATACAAATTTGTTAAAATCAGGAAGTACTGATTTTACTATTGTCCAATTCATTACAAAAGTAAATGATATTTTGGACGTAATAGAGTCAAATGATTGGTATGAAAAAGTAAGAGTCTTAATTCCTCAAATTGTTATAGACGAATTATTTGAACATCAAAAGAAAGCATATTACGACAAATTTGCATCGATTAAATCATGCAAATTTCCAACCTTTGAAGTAAAAGCACATGAAAACTATGATGCTTGGCTTTCTTCGATGTTTAAACAAGCATTATCAGAATTAAAGACGCGAATAGCTAAATGTGAAATAATTCCATACCCATCTAATGAGGTGTTACCCAATATCATAAAAAGATCCATTGCAAAAAAAGCTCCTTTTGAGGGCAAAGAAAAGGAGAGTGACAAAGGATTTAAAGATGTTATCATTTGGGAATCAACACTTGAATACAAAAAATCTCATCCTATAGATACAATTATAATGTGTAGTAGAGATGGTAGGTTTGGCGACAAATCATTAAAAGCAGAATTTGAATCTTTATTCCCAGATGAACTTCATCAGCTAAAACTCGAAAATTCAAATACACCAATATACGATCTTATAGTTAAATTAACAGATAGCGAACAGCAACACCTAACCTTTTCCGAACGATTAAAACAAGAGACGATATCTCTACTAAATGAAGATTTTTTATCGGCTCTTTATATTGGCAGTAAAATTCAGATTGAAGACAATACATTTTATTGCGAAGGGGTATCGCTAATTGACATAACAATATCTAACATTGAGGATATTCCAAATGAGAATAAACGAATATCAATATATGCAAATGTTATCGTAGATTTAAAATATATTGATGATTCCGGAGAAGAACAGAAAGCAAAAAGAACCTATCAATTCATCATAGAGTATTCTTTTGAGACTTCGCTCTACTATCTAATGGAATATGAATTGGACGGTGAATTAAAAAATATCAGAGATTTAGAATATATTTTAAATCAACCAGATGAGCATGAATAAATGGAAACCACATAAATTATCCGAGATAGGTTCTGTTGTTGGAGGAGCAACACCATCTACAACCGTAGATGCTTATTACAACGGAGATATACCGTGGCTTACACCCAAGGATTTATCCGACTTTCACGAACGTTACATTGAACGAGGAGAACGCAATATAACCAAGTCCGGATTAAACAGTTGTTCGGCTCAATTATTACCGGCAGGAAGCGTGTTGTTTTCTTCTCGCGCCCCAATTGGTTATGTTGCCATTGCAAAAAATCCTATTGCAACGAATCAAGGATTTAAAAGCATTATTCCCAATCCGGAAAAGGTAGACAGCCTATTCTTGTATTATTTGTTGAGATACAACAAGGATAACATTGAGGCAATGGGCAGCGGAACAACATTCAAGGAGGTGTCCGGTGCAACCATGAAAAATATTGAAGTATATCTTCCGGAAGACCTTGATGAGCAGCGGCGGATTGCGGGGATTTTGGGGTCGTTGGATGATAAAATCGAATTGAATCGGCGGATCAATGCGAATTTGGAGGCGCAGGCGCAGGCCCTCTTCCGGTCGTGGTTTGTGGATTTCGAACCCTTCCGCGACGGCCCCTTTGTCGATTCCGAATTAGGCAAAATCCCTCAAGGCTGGAAAGTCGGAACAATAAATGAAATTATACAGATTTTATCGGGATACGCTTTCAAATCGGATACGTTTACAGAAGCAGGCCCATATCGACTGATTACCATAAAAAACGTACAGGACGGTAGTCTTAATATTGACGGGGCTGCATATCTATCTGAGATACCAGATAAAATGCCACAACATTGTCATTTGGCTATTGGAGATATTCTATTATCGCTTACGGGAAATGTTGGCCGCGTTTGTATAGTAGACCGAGATGGTCTATTATTAAATCAGCGCGTAGCAAAACTGCAACCAAAGGATAAGCGAAATACTTTTTTCACCTATGCGCTATTCAGACAAGATAGTTTTAAACAATATCTAATACAAATTACCAAAGGTACCGCCCAACTAAACTTAAGTCCCGTTGAAACAAGCGACACTAAAATTGTCTTGCCTAATCAAGACATATTATTACAATTTGGAGAAATAGGTCAACCTCTATTTGATAATATTGTCTCAAACTGTAAGGAAATCATTACTCTTTCCGCCCTGCGCGACACCCTGCTGCCCAAATTGATAGCCGGAGAAATAGCTATCGAATAACTCATCCTTACAAAACCGCTCGCATGACACCCGCCGAAGCCATTGCCATATTGGATGCAAAAATTGCAGATATAAAGGCAAAAATCAATAGTGCCCCATTATATAATAGCCCGATCAGAAATTATATCGGGAACCCTGGGGATTGTTTGAAAAAGGATGTCATAAAAACCTTGCAAAAGATTGGAGGTCGAGAAAGCACGTTGCAGTCAATAGCAAGTGTATCGTTCGAAAGTCGCTTTTCCGGATATTTTGCGGGTCAAGTTTATGGACACCGTGAGGCAGAAGCCGGTTTGGAACAATGTTTTCAAAAGGGCATCAATGCAATCGTATCCATTCTGCAACAGGAACGGGAACATTTCATCCGAATCAAACAGGAACAGGACAAGCAAAAAGAGAGCGCCATTCAAAAAAGGTACAACCGAATATCGCTGATAATCTCCATCACGGCCATTATATTGTCAGCCATATCCTTGGGATTCACGATTTTCTCGTAACTTTGTAAAAAAGTGAATTTATGCCCTTCACCGAAGCCAATTTCGAAAACGCCATCCTCGAAATCTTCCGAGACCTGCTCGGTTACGAGTACCTCTACGGCCCCGATGTCGTGAGGGACTTCGCGGAGCCCCTCTGTGTGGAGATTCTCGAAGATGCACTCGTCCGCATAAACCCCTCGCTCCCCCGCGCCGCCATCGACGAGGCAATCGCCCGCATCCGAAACATCGAAAGCGGTTCGCTCGCCCGCAAAAACGCCCGGTTCACCGACATGCTCCAGAACGGCGTGGCGGTCAACTACTTCGACGGCAGCGAACAGCGTGCCGGGCTGGTGCGGCTGGTGGATTACGACCTCCCGATGCGCAACCGGTTCACGGTCGCGAACCAGTGGACGGTCGAGGAGCGTTCGGTGCGAAGGGCCGACATCGTCGTCTTCGTCAACGGGTTGCCGCTGGTGGTCGTCGAGCTGAAATCCCCCTCGCGCGAGGCGACCGACGTCTCGGAGGCCTACGCCCAGCTGCGCAACTACATGCAGGAGATTCCCTCGCTGTTCGTCTACAACGCCTTCTGCGTGATGAGCGACCTGGCCACGACCAAGGCCGGGACCATCACCGCCGGCGAGGACCGATTCATGGAGTGGAAGACCGTGGACGGCAAGCTGGAGGACGCGCGCTACGCCAATTTCGACGTCCTCTTCCGCGGGATGTTCGAGAAGAGCCGCTTCATCGAGCTGCTCGGCGGCTTCATCTGCTGCTCGGAGAAGGACGGGAAAGAGATCAAGATATTGAGCGCCTACCACCAGTTCTACGCCGTGCGCAAGGCCGTCGAATCAACGCTCCGCGCCGCCGAGACGGACGGCCGCGGCGGTGTCTTCTGGCACACGCAGGGAAGCGGAAAGTCGCTGTCGATGGTCTTCTTCGCCAAGCGGTTGCAGCGGGCGATGGCCTCGCCGACGATTGTTGTGCTGACCGACCGCAACGACCTCGACGGGCAGCTGTACGGCCAGTTTGCGCAGTGCAGCGACTTTCTGCGGCAGGTGCCCGTGCAGGCGTCGAGCCGCGCCCATCTGCGCGAGCTGCTGGCCGGGCGCGAGGCAAACGGCATCTTCTTCTCGACGATGCAGAAGTTCGAGGAGGGTGACGGGCCGCTGTCGGAGCGCCGCAACATCGTGGTGATGGTCGACGAGGCGCACCGCAGCCAGTACGGGCTGGAGGAGCACATCGACCCGCGCACGGGGCGCGTGCGCACGGGAGCGGCGCGGCTGGTGCGCAACGCCCTGCCGAATGCCACCTACATCGGCTTCACGGGGACCCCGATTGCGCAGAAGGACCGCTCGACGCGCGAGGTCTTCGGCGACTACATCGACGTCTACGACATGACGCAGGCCGTCGAGGACGGCGCCACGCGTCCGGTCTTCTACGAGAGCCGCGTCGTCAACCTCCATCTCGACGAGGCGACGCTGCGCCGCATTGATGCCGAGTACGACGCGATGGCCGAGGAGGCCGAGGAGTACGCCATCGAGAAGAGCAAGCGCGAGTTGGGGCGTATCGACTCGATTCTGGGAGCTGATGCGACGGTGGCGTCGCTGTGCGAGGACATCGTGAAGCACTACGAGGAGTTCCGCCAGTATGAACAGACCGGCAAGGCGATGATTGTGGCCTACTCGCGGCCGATTGCGATGAAGATTTACCATCGGATATTGGAGATGCGCCCGGCGTGGAGCGAGAAGCTGGCCGTGGTGATGACTTCGAGCAACAAGGACCCCGAGGAGTGGCGGGCCGTCATCGGCAACGACGCCCACAAGAAGGAGCTGGAGCGGCGGTTCAAGGACAACGCCGGGCCGCTGAAGATTGTCATCGTGGTGGACATGTGGCTGACGGGATTCGACGTCCCCTCGCTGGCGACGATGTATGTCTACAAGCCGATGGCGGGCCACAACCTCATGCAGGCCATTGCGCGCGTGAACCGCGTCTTCGGCGACAAGCAGGGCGGCCTGGTGGTCGATTACGTCGGCATCGCCTCGGCCCTCAGGCAGGCGATGAACGACTACACGCTGCGCGACCGCCGCAACTACGGCGACCCCGACATCGCCAAGACGGCCTATCCGGAATTCCGGAAGAAGCTGGAGGTGTGCCGCGACCTGCTGCACGGGTACGACTACGCGGGATTCCGGGGCGATTCGGACCTCGAGCGCGCCCGGACCATCAGCGGCGGCGCCGACTTCCTGCAGGCTCCGGAGCGGGCGAAAGTCAAGGAGGATTACATCCGCGAGGCGCTGCTGCTGCGGCAGGCGCTGTCGCTGTGTCAGAGTATGCCCGACCGCGAAGAGCGGCTCGAAGCGGCCTATTTCGAGGCCGTGCGCACCTTGTTGACGCGCGTCGAGGGCAAGGGCAAAATTTCGTTCCGCGAAATCAACGAACGCATCAACGAGCTGCTCCGGCAGAGCATTCAGAGCGAAGGGGTCATCAACCTCTTCTCGGATGTGCAGGAGGAGTTTTCGCTGTTCGACCCGAAGTTCCTCGAGGAGATCGGCCGCATGAAGGAGAAGAATCTGGCCGTGGAGCTGCTGCGCAAGTTGATTGCCGAGCAGGTGCAGCTCTATCGTCGGACCAACACGGTGCGGGCCGCGAAGTTCTCGGAGATCCTCTCCCAGGCAATGAGCAACTACCTGAAGGGGATGCTGACCAACGAGGAGGTCATTGAGGAGCTGTTGAAGACAGCCCGCGAGATCATCGACGGCGAGAAGGCGGGGCAGGCGCTGCATCTCACGACCGAGGAGCTGGCCTTCTACGATGCACTGACCAAGCCCGAGGCCGTGCGGGACTTCTACACGAACGACCAGCTGCTGGCCATCACACACGAGCTGACCGATGCACTGCGCAAAAACAAGACAATCGACTGGAATCTGAAGGAGAGCGCCCGGGCCGGCATGCGCCGGCTGGTCAAACGACTGCTCAAGAAGTACAAATACCCGCCCGAAGGGCAGGAGGACGCACTGAACACCATCATGGAGCAGTGCGAAATGTGGTCGGAAAACAGTTGAGCCAAACGGCAAACCGGCCCGCTGCCGTACAAATGCCGTACAAAACAAAACGAAAACCGCGTTGTAGACATCTACAACGCGGTTTCTGTGAGGTCTGAAGCGGATTCGAACCGCTGTATAAGGTTTTGCAGACCTTTGCCTAGCCACTCGGCCATCAGACCAATACCTGTCTCCCGACTGCCCGTTTCGCACAAACTAACCCAACCTTCTTCACGCTTCCGGCCGCTCCCTGCGGAGGTACGGCTCGGACCGTCGAGCTCATCGGGAGTGCAAATATACGAACATTTCCCAAAAAACCAAAACTTCCGGCCAACTTTCAGCTTTTTATCGCCGTTTTTTGTCCCGCGGCCCCTGCATCGTACCAAGTTGCGCAAATTTCACTACCTTTATAGAATCGAAACGACATTTAGGCCATGACTATCGAGGATATTGCCCTGCAGCTGACACCGGGTATCGGCGTGAAGGGCGCCGCACACCTGATCGACACGTTCGGCGATGCGCGGCACCTCTTCGCGGCCTCCGAAGAGGAGCTCACGGCACGGGCCGGGCTGCGGCCCGATGCAGCCCGGCAGATCGTCCGCCGGCGGGCCTTTGCCGACGCCGAGCGCGAGATGGCCTACTGTCGCCGCCACGGCATCACGCCGCTGGCCGCCACCGACGAGGCCTACCCGCCGCTGCTGCGCGAAATTCCCGACCGCCCGCACGTGCTCTACGTCATGGGCGAGGCCGGGGCCCTCTCGGCCCGCTGTCTCTCGATCGTCGGCACACGCGACGCAACCCCCTACGGACAGACGATGTGCAACCGCCTTGTGGAGGGGCTCGCCGAACGGGTACCCGGGCTCTGCATCGTCAGCGGTCTGGCCTTCGGCATCGACACGGCGGCCCACCGTGCGGCGCTCGCGGCCGGCGTGCCGACCGTCGCCGTGCTGGCCAATGCCCTGCCGGGCGTCACCCCCGCACAGCATGCGGGCGTCGCCCGCGACATCCTCGCACACGGAGGCGTCCTCGTCACGGAGCTGCACTCGCAGTCGAAGCAGAACGGCAATTTCTACCTCGCGCGCAACCGCATCATCGCCGGATTGAGCGCCGGGTGCATCGTCGTCGAGTCGCCCGGCAACGGCGGTTCGCTCGTCACGGCGCATCAGGCCGACGGTTACAACCGCACGGTCATGGCCGTGCCGGGGCGTGCGACGGACCGCACGTCGGACGGGACGAATCACCTGATCCGCAACCGGCTGGCGCAGCTCGTCCTCTCGGCCGGGGATGTCATCGATGCCCTGATGTGGGACCTCGGCACCGATCCGGCCACACTGCGGGCCGAAGTCCCGACCCCGGAGCTGACGAAGGACGAGGCGGGGCTGCTCGCCTGCTTCCGCACCTCCGACCCGCTGTCGGTCGAGGAGCTGGCCGCGCTCACGGGCCTCGGCGCCGGGGAGCTGGCAACGCTGCTCATCGGGCTGGAGCTCTCGGGCGCCGTGCGGCAGCTGCCCGGAAACCGATACATGAAGACACTATGAATCTGATCGATACCCATTCGCACCTCTACGAGCCGGAGTTCGACGCCGACCGCGGGGAGGCCCTCGCCCGGGCGTTCGACGCCGGGGTCGGGCTGTTGCTGCTCCCGGCCATCGACGCGGCGAGCGATGAGCGGCTCTTCGCGCTGTGCCGCCGCCATCCCGACCGCTGCCTCCCGATGATGGGGCTCCACCCCACGTCGGTCAACGACAACCCGCGCTGGCGCGAGGAGCTCGCCCACGTGGCCCGCTGCCTCGACAACCCGCCCGAGGGGGTGCCGCCCTTCTGCGCCGTGGGCGAGATCGGACTGGACTACTACTGGGACGACCGCTTCGCCGCCGAGCAGATCGAGGCCTTCACGGCGCAGTGCCGCCTGGCCGCGGCGCGCGACCTGCCGGTTGCGATCCACACCCGCGCGGCGTGGGACGACATGCGCCGGATCGTCGGCGAGGAGGCCGAGGCCGCCCGGGCGCGCGGCGAGCGGCTGCGGGGTGTGTTCCACGCCTTCTCGGAGGATGCCGACACCTACCGCGCGCTGCGCGGAGCCGGGGACTTTCTCTTCGGCATCGGCGGCGTGGTAACCTTCAAGAAGAGCCAGGTCGCCGAGACGGTCCGCGAGATGGCGCTCGACGAGATCGTGCTGGAGACCGACTGCCCCTACCTGACGCCCGTGCCGCACCGGGGCGAGCGCAACGAATCGGCCTACGTGCGCCTGGTCTGCGAGAAGATCGCGCAGATCAAGGGGCTCGACCCCGAAGAGGTCGCCGCCGCCACGACAGCCAACGCCGCGCGGATGTTCGGGCTCTCGGCCGGAAGCACCTCCGCCCCCGCCGCCGGTACGGCGCGGGCGAGCGGGCACGACGGCATCCCCGCCTCCGGCACGCGGCGCGCAACGGATCACGAACCGACCGATACGCCACAACCATGAAACGGGTACGCATCACTGTCGTGCGCAAGGTCTGCCACCGGGACCTCATCGCACGCTACGAAAATCCGATCGAGCACGCCTGCGACCTCAGCGAGGGGCAGGTCTTCGTCTCGGAGGGGTGGCAGAAGCCCGAGGGGCTGTGCGAAAGCGCCTGGCAGACCCTCTCGCCCTTCGTCATGGCGCTGGCACACGGCGCGACGGGCCTCTACGACGGCTGGATGAAGAATCCCGCCTCGGCGATGCTCTCCTGCAACGACGGATTCCGCCCGGTGAGCTTTCTCGTCGAGGCGCTCGACGACTGACAACCGAACGACAAACACAGCAAACGAAACGATATGCGATCCTCCATTCTGATCATCTACACGGGCGGCACCATCGGCATGAAGACCGACGCCGAGACCGGAGCCCTCGTCCCCTTCGACTTCAGCGGCATCTACGAGGAGTTTCCCTCGCTCAAGCGGCTGAACGTCGACATCGAGGTCTACACGATGGACCCCGTGATCGACTCCTCGAACGTCTCGCCCGCGAACTGGCTCGCGCTGGCCCGCCTGATCCGCGACAACTACGCGCGCTACGACGGCTTCGTCGTGCTGCACGGCACCGACACGATGTCCTACACCGCCTCGGCGATCAGCTTCCTGCTCGAGAACCTCTCCAAGCCGGTGGTCTTCACCGGGAGCCAGATCCCGATCGGCGTGCTGCGCACGGACGGACGCGAGAACCTCATTACGGCGATCGAGATCGCCGGAGCCCGCATCGACGGGCGCCCCGAGGTGCCCGAGGTGTCGCTCTACTTCCAGAACCGGCTGTTCCGCGCCAACCGCACGACGAAGGGGAGCGCCGAAGCGCTCAACGCCTTCCGCTCGTACAACTACCCGCCGCTGGCCGAGGTGGGGGTCAACATCGCCTACAACCTGCCGGCCGTGCTGCAGCCCGCCGACACGTCGCCCGAGCTGCGCATCGCCACCCGCCTGGCCGACGGCATCGCCATCGTCAAGCTCTTCCCCGGGCTGGGCGAAGAGATCCTGCGGGCCATGCTCTCGGCCCCCGGACTGCGGGCCGTGGTGCTCGAGACCTACGGCGCGGGCAACGCCCCGACGAGCGAGTGGTTCCTGCGCGTGCTGCGCGAGGCCATCGACCGCGGCGTCATCCTCCTCAACGTCACGCAGTGCCGCGGCGGAGGGGTCTCGATGGAGATCTACGAAACGGGGCTGCGGCTGCAGAAGATCGGCGTGCTGAGCGGCTACGATATGACCACCGAGGCGGCCGTCACCAAGCTCATGTACGTGCTCGGGCTCGGGCTCGACGAGACCCGCACGCGGGAGCTGCTGCGCAGGCCGTTGCGTGGAGAATTTACGCTCTGATGCGTTGCACGGTTGGATTTTTTTTTCTATATTTCGCACTGCAAATGTGCCCCTACGGACTGTCCCCGGACGGCCACCGGAGTGCAAGGTTGAGTTGAAAACATTGAAGATCAGAAAAATACAGGAATCCGAGGCTCTCTTTTCCGGATTCGCACACACGTGTCGGAACCTCATGCGGGAACCGGCCGGAGCGCGGGAAAGGCGCCGCAAACGGTAGAAAAGACGAGAAAAAAAGATTTTTTTTCAAAAAAAGTTGAGGACAAAACCAAAAACACAAACTAATAAAAAACAACTGTCAAAATCTAATTTATCTAACACAACTATGAAAAAAACTCTTTTCATGTCGGTTGCTCTGTTGGGCGCCGTAGGTGCATTCGCACAGGAGGCTGCTGCCGTAGCTGAGACCGCTGTCGTTGCAGAAACCGAAATCGCAGGTGAAAGCATGCACCACATCCTGATGCAGAAGTTCCTCGAGGGCGGCTGGGGCTGGATGCTCCCGATCCTGCTCTGCTTGGTGATCGGTCTGGCCGTAGCCATCGAGCGCATTCTCTACCTGGCGCTCTCGACGATCAACTCGAAGAAGCTCGTCAACAAGGTCGAGGAGGCTCTGAAGCAGGGCGGCATCGAGGCTGCCAAGGAGGTTTGCCGCAACACGCGCGGCCCGATCGCTTCGATCTACTACCAGGGTCTTGACCGCTACGACCAGGGTCTGGACGCCGTCGAGAAGGCCGTCGTATCCTACGGCTCGGTTCAGACCGGCCAGATGGAGTCGGGTCTGCCGTGGATCGGCCTGTTCATCGCCCTCAGCCCGATGCTCGGATTCATGGGTACCGTAGTTGGTATGATCGATGCATTCGACGCCATCCAGGCTGCCGGCGACATCAGCCCGACGCTCGTTGCAGGTGGTATCAAGGTGGCCCTTCTGACGACCCTCCTGGGCCTTATCGCTGCGGTTATTCTTCAGCTGTTCTACAACTATATCGTTTCGAAGATCGACTCGCTCGTAAACGATATGGAGGATACGTCCATCACGCTGATGGATATCCTGACGGCTTACAACAAGAAATAATCCAACGCAGAAAAGTCACAAGCAAACATGAAAAAGATATTGAACATATTGCTGGGCGTTCTGCTGGTTATCACCGTGCTCCTGCTGCTCTATGCGGTTGTCGCCGGTATTAACAGCACCGCCGCGAATCCGACCGACGACCCCGCACTCATGGCTGCGATCAGCGCAAATCTGATCTGGGGATACATCCTCTTTGCGCTCGCCATCGTTGCTGCTCTCGGGTGTGCCGTCTACGGTATGGCCAAGAACCCGGCAGGCATCAAGGGAACCCTCCTTTCGCTCCTGCTGATCGTTGTCATCGTCGGTGTAGCCTACTTCATCGCCGCCGGCCACACGGTACAGATCCCCGACCTGGCCAACAACGACTTCTTCGGACATAGCGAAACCGTGCTGACCGAGGCCAGCATCATCGTAACCTATGTAGCCATGGCTGCAGCCTTCCTGACAGCCATCGGTACCGAAATTTGGAGAGCTTTCAAGTAGAAACACAGACGGAAATGGCAATCGACAAAAGAAAAACTCCGGATATCAATGCGGGTTCACAAGCCGACATTGCCTTCCTGCTGCTGATCTTCTTCCTGGTGGCCACCACCATGAACACCGACACAGGACTTGCGCGCATGCTTCCTCCTCTGCCCCCCGAGGACCAGAAACAGGAGGACATCAAGGTCAAGGAGCGCAACCTCTTCCTGGTACTCGTGTCCGGTAGCGGCAACATCATGGCTGGAACCCCGAATCAGCAGGAGGTGATTGGTCTCCGCCAGCTCAAGGACAAGGCCAAGGAGTTCATCCTCAACCCGATGGACGACGAAAACCTGCCTGAGAAGGTAAACAAGGAGATCCAGCTCGCAGATGGCGGTACGTGGGTATACCCCGAGAGCCAGGGCGTAATATCCCTCCAGACGACCCGTGATACGAACTACCAGTCGTACATCATGGTTCAGAACGAACTCACCCGCGCCTTCAACGAAGTGCGTGACGAAGTAGCCATCCGCAAGTTCGGTGCGAAGTTCATGGAACTCTCCGCCGACGAGCGCGATGCAGTATCCAAGGCCGTGCCGATGAAGATTTCGGAGGCCGAACCGCGTAACATTAAGAAGTAGCAGTCATGGCAGTAATGAAAAAGAAGGGCGACAAGAGTCTGCCCGCTATCTCGACGGCATCGCTTCCTGACGTGATCTTCATGATCCTCTTCTTCTTCATGGTCTCGACGACCATGCGCGATCAGGAGCTGCTCGTAAGATACAAACTCCCCGAGGCTACCGAGGTACAGAAGCTCGAGAAGAAATCGCTCGTCAGCTACATCCACATCGGACAGCCTTCGCTGGCCATGCAGGCAAAGTTCGGCACCGCGCCTCGCATCCAGCTGAACGATTCCTACAAAACCGCAAGGGACATCGGTGACTTCGTCGCCGCCGAGCGCGACAAGCTCAACGAGTCCGACCGTGCCGCGATGACGATCTGTCTCAAGGCCGATCAGAGCACGAAGATGGGTATCATCACCGACGTCAAGCAGGAGCTGCGTCGTGCAAACGCCCTGAAGATCTCCTATGCGGCTTCCAAGTCGCTGGGATACTGATCCCGAAGCGATTGTTGAAAAACAGGTTCTCCCGAACGGAGGACCTGTTTTTTTGTTGTCTGCAGAGCCGCGGGCCGAAGATGGGGGGTATGGGGAAAGTTTAGGTACATGCAGGGAAGGCTACGCGCAGGAAACTGTGCGCGTGGAAAGCCATGCGCTGGGAAACCACAGAATGGACTCAACCGTCATGCCAACATCGCCGCCGACACAGAGAGCGGTCAGAAGGGCAGTTCGAGCTGGTCGATCTCGTGGTTGAAGGTAAGACGGTGGTAAGGGGTCAGGCCGTAACGGCGGATTGCCAGGCGGTGTTCGCGCGTAGGATACCCCTTGTTTTGCGACCAGCCGTACTGCGGAAACTCCTCCGCCAGGCGGCACATGTACTCGTCGCGGTGGGTCTTGGCCAGGACCGACGCCGCGGCAATGTCGGCATACTTGCCGTCACCCTTGACAATGCAGCGCCAGGGAATCGCAAGCCGCGTCCGGAAGCGGTTGCCGTCTATCGCCAGAAACTGCGGCGCCGGATCGAGACGCTCCGCCGCCAGCGTCATCCCCTCGAAGGAGGCATTTAGGATGTTGATCTCGTCGATGCGCGCCGCTGAAACCGCCTCGACGGCCCAGGCCACGGCCTCGCGCTCGATGACTGCGCGCAGCCGGTCGCGGTTGCGGGCCGTCATCTGCTTGGAATCGTTGAGCAGCGGATCGTGAAAATCGGGCGGCAGGATCACCGCCGCGGCAAAGACCGGCCCGGCAAGGCATCCGCGCCCCGCCTCGTCGCACCCGGCCTCAAAAAGCTCGTACTGAAACTGATTTTCAAGCATGGTCCACAAATTTACGAATAATTACGGACGATCCGTCTTTTTTGCGTAATTTTGCCCTGCACAGTATCCCGCAACCGATGAAGTTCGACATCACACGCCAGCCGCTCATCCCCTCCTTCCTGACGCTCGCGGCGCTTGTCGTCGTCACGCTCGTGACGGCCGACCCGACCGTGACGGCGCCGGCAACGGCCGGCGAAGAGGCAGCCCTCGTCGAGGGGGTGGCCATCCGGATGCCGCGCCTGCTGCTGGTCGACGCACAGGCGAGCTGGCCGACAGGCACGAAACTGCTGGCCGGGCTGCTGCTGCTCGTGGCGGGCATGGTCACGGGACGCATGACAATCCGCTACAACCTCTACTCGGCCGCCACCTGCCTGGCCATCCCCCTCTTCGGTATCGTCGCCTGCGGGCTCGGCACCCGGGGAGAGTACCTCGCGGCCGCAGGTGCCGCGGCGCTCCTTGCCCTCGCGGTCAAGAATTTCGGACGTTCGTTCTGCAACGGCTACGGATTCGACGCCACCTTCCGCGCCGCCTTCTACCTCGGGCTGCTGCCGCTGATCGCCCCGGCCGCCACGCCGCTGCTGCTGATGCTGCCCGTCGCATTGGTGCTCTTTCGCCGCACGCTGCGCGAAGCCGCCGTCGCCCTTGCGGGCGTTGTACTCCCGCACGCCGCCCTCTGCTACCTGAACTGGGGAGCCGGCGGAACACTCGCTGCCCCCCTCGAGTCGCTGGGCCGCCTCCTTGTCGCGGGCAAGCCCCTTGATCTGCTGCTCTCGCTGCCGCTGCCGCAGCAGATCGCACTGGGCGTCACAGCCCTCCTCTGCATTGCCGCGCTGCTGCTCTTCCTTACGGACATCTACTCCGTCGGCACCCGCCCGCGCTTTCTGCTCGTCTTCACCATCTGCACGTTCCTCGTAACACTGCTGGCACTCTGCGCCCCGGCCGCCACACGCGACGACCTGCTGCTGATGGCCGTCCCGGCTGCCGTCCTGCTGCCCGTGCTCTTCGTCCGCACGCGCCGCGCCATCGCCCTGCCGCTCTACCTGCTGCTGATCGCCGGAGCGGCTGCGGCGGCCTTTTTACAATAATATATTCGGTCCCACCTATACTAAATTCAGCCGTAAAAAGAGCCTGAAGGGCAAATTGTGGCCAAAAGCATGCTTAAAATAAATATATAATTGTATATTTGAGTTTGACAACAGTGACGCAACCTATTGTCGAAAAAAACTCAATGTACAATGAACATGAAGAATTCAATGAAACCATCGGCCCAACAGCCGATGATCGTGAAGTTCGTCGAGACACTTCACACCGGCATCCGCTCGCAGGCGCTCTCGCGCTGCGCCATCGGCTACGTGCTGCGCGGCACGAAGTACATCTACGACGGAGACAAGCGCGAGACGCTCACCCGCGGCGATGTCTTCTACCTGGGAATCGGCCTGCACTACACGGAGAATGTCCCCGAAAACGGCCAACCCTTCGAGCAGCTGCTCTTCTACTACTCGCCCGGCGAGCTGCAGCACATCCTCATGCACCTGAACATCACCTACGGACTCAACATCTCGAACGACCACTCGTGCGACAGGTGCCGCAACCGCACCCACGTCGCCATGCCGGCCTGGAGCTCGCTGCGCAGCTTCTTCCTCAACACGAACAACTACCTGCGCGACGAGGAGTTCCGCCGCGACGAGACAGCCGAGAGCATCAAGATGACCGAGCTGATCTACCTGATCGCCTCGCACGAAGACTGCTGCCTGAAGAGCAAGCTGCTGAGCAACGTCGACACGGCGCGCGAAAACTTTGAACAGATTATCTACGACCACATCTTCCGCGACGTCTCGATCGAGGAGCTCGCCCGACTGACGAACCGCTCGCTCACCTCCTTCAAGAAGGAGTTTCGGCGCCACTTCCAGATTCCGCCTCACAAATGGTTCATCCGCCAGCGGCTCATGCACTCGCGCCTGCTGCTGATCTCGACCTCGAAGTCGATCTCGGAGATCGGCAACGAGTGCACCTTCCCCAACACGTCGCACTTCATCAAACTGTTCAAAAAAGAGTACCAGATGACCCCGGCCGCCTACCGCCATCGCCACCTCACCACGCAGGAGGAGCAGCCGGCACCGGTCGCCGAAACGGAGGGGGTGCTTTAATCAAAAACTTACAAACGCCGCATTAATTAAAAAATTTTAATTATAATCTATCGGAAAAACTCTCGTCTACACGCAAAAACGTCACAAAATATTTGGTTTTTCCTAAAAATCGGTTTATCTTTGTATAACAAACGTGGGGTTCTCCCACTCTCATTAACCTAACTAACCTAACCAGAGAGGCTCGACGCCGGGAGGCATCGGACCTCTTTTTTTGCGCCCGCCGCACAAAAACGGTCGTGTGGGCGCACACATCCGCGCTCACGGGACAACATCCGGCACTTCCGCCCGGCTGTCACGCTTCGCCCTCCCCGAAAGAGAAGATGCACGGGGCGGACCGCAACGCAATCACCGCAGGGCCGCAACCACCGAATAGCCGCAGCCGCCAAAGGACCAATGCCGCCGAAGGACCGCAGCCGCGCCTTTACCTGTCCGGGACGGACCCGGAGCAACAGAAGCTTTTTTTTTCGGAACAAGAAACTGGAATGCTCCGGAGTGCAGCGTGCCGGAAAGGAGCCGGCAGCCGGGAGAAGAAACGGACAGACACCCCGAACGGCGGCGGACCGGCGGATCGCAACAAAACAACAGTCCGGCGGCAAACCGACGGGTGGCGGCGGAGAGAAGGCGGACCGGAAAGGAAGCCGGGTCGGATGACACACGACACACAAGTCCGCGCCGCTCCCCGCAACGCGCTTATTCAGACCCGGGAACCCGATTTGGAGCCGCGGACAAAATAAAATTTTCGACTGACACGCCTGTCATACTGCAAACAATAAATGGCGGAATCCTGAAAAATGTCAATTATTTTTCTTATTTTTGCATCAATTGGAAAATAATGAACTTAAATGCCGAAGTTTTATGACAAGGTAGATCTCCTGAAAAAACCCGGATGGCTCAAGATCCGGCTGCACCGCACGCCCGAATATGCCGAGGTGCGTCAGATCGTCGAGAAACATGGATTGCACACCATCTGCACCAGCGGACACTGCCCCAATCAGGCCGAATGCTGGAGCCGCAGGACCGCAACCTTCATGATCCTGGGTGAGATATGCACACGGGGCTGCCGCTTCTGTGCAACGAAAACAGGACATCCCCTGGCACCCGACGCCGACGAGCCGCGCCACGTGGCCGAAAGCGTCGCCCTGATGAAACTCCGGCATGTCGTCGTAACCTCCGTGACGCGCGACGACCTTCCCGACGGCGGAGCCCACCACTGGGCCGCGACCGTGGAGGCGATCCGCGCACAGAATCCCGACGCCGCAATTGAGCTCCTTATTCCCGATCTCGACGCACGGCCCGACCTGCTGGACGTGGTCATCGCGTCGAAGCCCGACATCATCGGGCACAACATCGAAACCGTCGAGCGACTGACCCCCGAGGTGCGCTCCAGAGCGAAGTATCGCACCAGTCTGGAGACGCTGCGCTACATGAGCAGCCAGGGTGTCGCCACGAAGAGCGGACTGATGGTCGGACTTGGCGAGAGCGATGAAGAAGTATTGCAGACCCTACATGACCTGCGCAATGCGGGCGTGAGGATCGTAACCATCGGTCAGTACCTTCGGCCTACTCTGGAGCACTACCCCGTCGCGGCGTACATCACTCCCGAAAAATTCGAATGGTACCGACTCCAGGCGCTGGAGATGGGTTTCAGCTACTGTGCGAGCGCGCCGCTGGTCCGCTCGTCGTACAGGGCGGAAGAGGCCTGTCGGAGCGCGAAGGAGGCCCGGGCATGAAGCGCTGCGGGACAAACCGTGTCGCCTGCCGCGACCTTGGCGTCATGGACTACAAGGCGTGCTGGGAGCTGCAGCAGCAGCTCTTCGATGCCCTCCTGGCCCGCAAACGGCGCGGGGCGGAACTTCCGGAGACCGAACAACCGGGGACCGAACAACCGGGGACCGAACAGCCGGAGACCGAACAGCCGGAGACCGAACAGCCGGAGACCGAACAGCCGGAGAGCTGCGGCGGGCAACCCGGGGCACACTCCGAGCCGGCAGGGCCGGACCGCACGCACACGCCGGGCATCCCGGCATCGGACGCCGGGACGGTGCTGCTCGTGGAGCATCCGCCCGTCTACACGCTCGGCAAGAGCGGCCATGCGGAGAACCTGCTCGTGAGCCGCGAGGCGCTCGAAGGACTGGGCGCGACGTTCTTTCACATCGACCGCGGCGGTGACATCACCTTCCACGGTCCGGGACAGCTGGTCTGCTACCCGATTCTCGACCTCGAACGCCTCGGCATCGGGCTGCGCGAATACATCGCGGCCCTCGAGGAGGCGGTCATCCGCACCGTGGCGCACTACGGCATCCGCGCCGGACGCATCGCGGGCGCTTCGGGCGTCTGGCTCGGCCGGGGCGTGGAGTACGGCGACGGGACCGAAGAGGCGGGACCCGACAAAAGCACAAGGCCCGGCGAGGAAGCCGTACCGGGCCCGACGGCCGAAGGCAAAAACGACCCGCCACGCAAGATCTGCGCAATAGGCGTGCGTTCGTCACGTTATGTTACCATGCACGGCTTCGCGCTCAACGTCACGACCGACCTCGGCTGGTTCACGCGCATCAACCCGTGCGGATTCACCGACCGCGGCGCGACCTCGATCGCCCGCGAGACGGGTCGCCAGGTGGCGATGGATGAGGTCAAAGACCTCGTTGTCAAATTTTTAGGTGAGATATTAAATGTTAGAATATATAAATAATAGAACGTATGCCCATAGAAAAACGCTGGGTAGTGAAGCCTCAGGGCGACCCCGCGACGGTAGCCATGCTCGCTGCCGCGCTGCGGACCTCGCCCATCCTGGCCAATCTACTCGTTCAGAGAGGCATAGACACCGTAGAAAAGGCGGAGAAGTTCTTTAAACCGAGTCTCGCGGACCTGCACGATCCCTTCCTGATGAAGGACATGGACAAGGCGGTCGAGCGGGTCGAGCGCGCCGTGGCCGACAACGAGAAGATCATGGTCTACGGCGACTACGACGTGGACGGCTGCACGGCCGTCGCGCTGGTTTACAAGTTCCTGCGCCAGATCGGGCACAAAAACCTGATGTTCTACATCCCGGACCGCTATACCGAAGGGTATGGCATCTCGGTCAAGGGCATTGATCTGGCGGCCCACAAGGGCGTCAGCCTCATCATCGCCCTCGACTGCGGCATCAAGGCCACGGAAAAGGTTGCCTATGCAAAGACGAAGGGCGTGGATTTCATCATCTGCGACCACCACCTCCCGGCCGAGGAGATTCCCCGTGCCGTAGCCGTTTTGGACCCCAAGCGGGTCGACTGCACCTACCCGTTCGACGAACTGTCGGGCTGCGGCGTGGGCTTCAAGCTCGTGCAGGCCTATGCCCAGAAGAACCACATCCCCTCCGAGCAGGTGCTCAACCTGCTCGATCTGCTCGTCGTGTCGATCGCCTCGGACATCGTGCCGCTGGTCGACGAGAACCGCATCCTCGCCTACTTCGGGTTGAAGAACCTCAACCGCGAGCCGTCGAAGGGGCTGCTCTCGATCATCAAGATCTGCGGGCTGGACAAGCACAGCATCACCATCGACGACATCGTCTTCAAGATCGGGCCGCGCATCAACGCCGCCGGGCGCATGCGCATGGACGAGCACGACGAAAACGCCTCGCCCTCGGGCGGGCATGCCGCCGTGGAGCTGCTCATCGAGGGCAACGAAACGGTGGCGGCCCAGTTCGGCAACGTCATCGACTCCTACAACCAGGACCGCAAGTCGATCGACCGCCACGTCACGCAGGAGGCGCACGAATACATCGAGCGCAACCCCGAGATGAAGCGGCTGAAGAGCACCGTGGTCTACAACCCCAAGTGGATGAAGGGCATCGTGGGGATCGTCGCCTCGCGGCTGATCGAGACCTACTACCGCCCGACCGTCGTGCTGACGATGAGCAACGGCTTCGTCACGGGCTCGGCCCGTTCGGTGCCGGGCTTCGATCTCTACCAGGCCGTCGAGTCGTGCTCGGACCTGCTCGAAAACTTCGGCGGACACATGTACGCCGCGGGGCTGACGATGCGTCCGGAGAATGTCGGGGAGTTCACGCGTCGCTTCAACGCCTATGTCGAGCAGCACATCGACCCGCAGATGCTCGTTCCGCAGGTCGACATCGACAGCGAGCTGCTCTTCTCGGACATCACGCCCAAGTTCCGCGAACACCTCAACCGCTTCCAACCCTTCGGGCCGGGCAACGCCTCGCCGGTCTTCGTGACCTACGGTGTGAGCAACCACGGCGAGGCGAAGCTCGTCGGCATGGAGTGCGAACACCTGCGCATGGACCTCATGCAGCGGCAGAAGCCCAACACGAAGATCCAGGCCATCGCCTTCCAGCAGCCGACGCACTACGAATGGGTGCGCTCGGGCCGGCCGATCGACGTCTGCTACCAGATCGTCGAGAACCACTACCGCGGCACGGTGACCACGCAGCTGCGCGTCAAGGACATCAAACCCGTGCACAACAACCGGTAGCCAGCAAGGAGCGGGACAGGAAACGGGCGGCAAACGCCCTCTCCGGAGCAAAAGAAAGAGGAGCGGGCCCCAAACGGCCCCCGGACCGAAAAGAAAGAGGACCTGGCGGCAAAGCGGCCCCCGCAGAGCCAAAAAAGGGAGCGGATCGGAATTCTCCGATCCGCTCCCTTTTTTATCCGGTCCGGACGCCTTCGGCAAGGCGCCCGCTGCGCGGCTACTCGTTGAAGATCACCACGCGGCTGTTGGGCAGGTCCGGAATGTAGACCACGCCGTCGGCCACGCTCAAATCGGCCGGTCCGACCAGCGGCTGCTCCAGATCGAGCTCCACGGGCTCGATCGTGCGGCTCTGCAGGTCGATGCGCGAAATGCCGGCCGGCGACCAGTTCGTCACGTAGAGCGACTTGCCGTCACCCGAGAAAGCGAGGCCGTCGTACTGCCCGGGGACCGTCACGAAGGGTTCGGCCACGGGCTCCTGCAGCGAGGCAATGCGGTAGATCACATGCTCGGCTCCGGGCTTCCCGTCGGGCGAATAGGAGGCCACGTACATCACACCGTCGCGGACCAGCAGTCCGTTCGGACCGGGAATCGACAGCCACAGCTGCGGCTCGCCGGGGTTCGACGGATCGGAGATGTCGATGCGGAAGATCCGGCCCGTGTTGGTCACCGAGGCGTAGAGATCGTTTCCGTCGGCCGCCAGATCGTTCACGAAGAGCTCGCCTTCGGGCAGCGGAATGATCCGCGGCTCGCTGCCCGTCGTGCGCAGGTCGTAGACGACGATCTGGTTCACGTCGCAGATGAAGAGCCAGCCGTCGCGCAGGTACATGCCCCGCGGTGCCGAGAGGTGTCCGTCGGCGGGAATCAGCAGGCGCGGCTCCTCGCCCGCCTTGTAGTGGAGGATGTATCCCCGGCCCAGCGTGTTGAGCGGGTCGAGCGGCTCGGAGCCGAAGTTGGCGATCAGCACCCCGCCCTCGTAGGGATAGGTGCTCTCGCAGTAGAGCACGCTCCGGTCGACGATCGTCACGGGAGCCTTCCGCCCGTTGTCGTTGCCGCAGGCGGTCATCAGCAGCGCCGTCATCGGAAGTGCGGCCAGCAGCGTCAGGAGTCTTTTCATACGTTTCGTTTTTTCGGTTTGTTGACAGCAGTCCGCCCGCTCCTCGCGGGAGCGGGCGGGGTAAAGGTACGCATAAGTTTTGGTCCGTGCAACCCCTCCGCGCCACAGCACCGCAAGGCGGCTCGCAGCCGCCCGGCCGCCGCGTGCGAAAGGCAGAGAGGCCGCAAGCCGGCAACGGACCGCCCGGAGGAGTACGGACCGCCCGGCACACGGATGCGCAACGCCGGGCCGGTCTGTCGCCGGGCCGGTCTGCCGGCGGAAGAGGCGGGAGCGCACCGGACGAGGGGCAGGCGGTCAGAGGCGGATGATGCGCTCCGAATCGTCGGCCGGGGGCAGCGGTGCGGGCGTGAAGTCCGAATAGCCGATTGCGATGGCACACAGCGGCTCGCACCCCTCGGGAATGGGCAGGAAGCCGCGCAGGTAGTCCGCGGCCTGCTCGCCCTCGGGCTCCTCCCTGCGGCAGGGGCGCCCGTTGATGTGGACCCAGCACGAGGCGAGCCCCTCGTCGACGCACGCCAGCTGGAGGATCGTCGCCGAGATGGCGGCATTCTCGCGCCACAGGTCGCCCTTCGCCGTGTCGCCCAGCACCACAACGGCCAGCGGCGCCCCCTTCATGAAGGCCGAGCCGTAGTCGCGCATGGCGGCCATGCGGGCCACCGTCTGCGGGTCGTCCACGACGAGCAGCCGCGTCGTGCGCGTATTGCGGGCCGAAGGGGCCGTGAGGGTCTCGGCGAGCAGGCGGTCCACCACCTCGCGCGGCACCGCACGCTCCGTGAACTTGCGGATCGAGCGGCGTTTTGAAAGCACTTGCTTGAATTCCATAGTCGTTGTCTTTGAGGCTCCGCGACCGGACAGGTCCGGAGCGTCGTTTTTGCAAAAATAGTGAAAAAACACTATCTTTGATACTCATTATTCGCAACCCCAAAAAACACACGCGATGGAATACCGCTTCACGATCGCCCTGATCTACGATTTCGACGGCACGCTCGCCCCGGGCAACATGCAGGAGTACGACTTCATCCCGGCCGTGGGCAAGAGCAACAAGGAGTTCTGGTCGGAGGCCAACTCGCTGGCCGAGCGGCAGGATGCCGACATGGTCCTCACCTACATGGCCCGCATGATCCAGGAGGCCAAGTCGAAGGGGCTGTCGCTGCGCCGCGAGGCCTTCCAGGAGTCGGGACGCCGCGTCACGCTCTTCAAGGGGGTCCGGGAGTGGTTCGCGCGCATCAACCGCTACGGCGAGGAGCGCGGCATCCGCATCCTGCACTACATCAACTCGTCGGGCCTCAAGGAGATCATCGAGGGGACGGAGATCGCCCACGAGTTCCGCAAGATCTACGCCTGCTCGTTCCTCTACGACGTCGACGGCATCGCCTTCTGGCCCGCCGTGGCGGTCAACTACACCAACAAGACGCAGTTCATCTTCAAGATCAACAAGGGCGTGGAGTCGGTCTTCGACTCGACGCTCGTCAACCGCTACATCCCCGAGAACGAACGGCCCGTGCCCTTCAAGCACATGATCTACGTGGGCGACGGCACGACCGACATCCCCTGCATGCGGCTGGTCAAGAACTTCGGCGGACACTCCATCGCGGTCTACAACCCCGACCAGAAGGAGGCCCGGCGCAAGATGGCATCGCTCATCCACGACAACCGCGTGAACCACGTCCTGCCGGCCGACTACTCCGAAGGTTCGGAGATGGACACCCTCGTGAAGACCATCATCGACAAGATGGACCTCGACGAGCGGCTCGAACGCATGGAGGTCGTCAAATAGCCATGTCGCTCTGGGAACTCCACGCAAGACGGTTCGGGCGCTGGGTGCGGATGATCGGACCGGGCCTCGTCGTGGTGCTCGCCGCGGCGGCGGCCGTCGTGCTGCTCTACCTGCTCGTGGCCGAACACCGGCCGTGGATCGCCGCAGCCCTCGGGGCGCTCATCCCGCTGCGCCTGCACGCCGTGCGGCGCGACCTGCGGCTCGTGCGGCAGCTCTGCCGCCGTCCGCGGCTCCACCTGGCGGCCGAATACCTCGCCGTCGCGGCGCCCGGCCTGCTCGTTCTGCTGCTGCACCGGGCGTGGCTGCCCGCCGCGGCCCTCACCGGCTGTCTCTTATACCCAT
>ERZ1026957.30-NODE-30-length-73764-cov-11.285433_pt1 | contig 73764 bp, 65 predicted proteins | sample MGYA00519300_ERZ1026957 | MGnify/ENA primary metagenome ERZ1026957 (study PRJEB26926, sample SAMN06164520) | human gut metagenome | biome: ENVO:00009003; feature: ENVO:2100002; material: ENVO:00002003 | host: Homo sapiens | place: USA | collected 2012 ...
AGTTATATCGTATGGTCTGACCTTTTTTGTTGTTGGTTGCCCTTAAGCAAGGGAGTGAACCGCAGGCCATGTCTGCTGCCGATCTGCGAGAGTTACGGAGCCCTCTAAAACGGCCTTTTTAAGGCCGCTTGAGAGGGGAGGCTTATTGTGTGTCTCGGCATGTGATAAACCTGCAGAGACGCGCGCGTATGGCGTTCCCGTCTCTGCAGGCATCTTGGGCCGTGTCGCAGTTTCCTGTCGGCTAGGCGGAATTTCGGCTAAATGCGGGGTTTGAGCGCGATGCGCAGGATCAGGGTGATGCCGTAAACGATCAGTCCCCACATCGGGGCGATCAGTCCGGCACGCAGTCCGCTGAACAGAATCGACGATGGCAGTTCCCTCCCGATCTCGATTCCTTCCGATCCGATGAGTTTGGCAATATCGTAAATCCCCGAGAACAGACTGATGAAGCCCAGTACCAGGGCCAGGAGACCGAACTCCTTGATCCAGCGAGGCGCTTTCCATGCGGAGAGGAGTGCGGCGACTAGACAGAGCGTAATGAGTGTCATCCATAGGTAGCCACCTTCCCGGTAGAGGTCGTAGAGACTTTCAGGGGGCGCTTCGTACAATGTGTGTGTCGTCGTTTCTCCCGTTGCGGGATTCCGTACCGAGACCGTGCCCGCTTCGACGTAGTTGTCTGGTGCCGGTTGTCCGGTGACGGTGAGACGCGTTTCCTCTTTCGTAACGATGTTTTCGTGCGAACTGGCGGCTTTTGTGATCTCTTCTTCTGCCCGGAGAGCGGGCGAAGACAATAGCAGAAGCATCAGAACGGCCGGTGCAATAAGTCGTTTCATGGTGGCAGTTTTTGTCGGTTTGTTTGATTTTTGGATTTTCAGGCAGCTTGCAAGTCCTGTTGCAAAGATAACGGTTACGGCTCCGGATTGCAACGTCATATCCTGCTGCGGAGGTGTCATATCCCCCTTTTCTTCGTGTCGGGTTTCGGATGACGTCGATTTTGTGTACCTTTACCGTAGAAATGATAAACGGAGGGGCGGTCAACCCCTCCAATGCGAGTGAATGATGAGAAATCTTGCGGCTGTTGTTTACTGGGTGCTGGTCATGCTGCTGCTCTCCCTGATTCTGGTGAGCTTCGGGTATGGCTTCCTTCAGGCCCTCTTCATGGCGACTCTTCTGCTGCCGGGGATGTGTTGCGCCTCGCTGCTGCTGGAGTCCTTTTCGGTGGCTCCCCGCCGCCGTCCGGTAGTGGTGGGGGCACTGGCGTGCGGCATCGTGTTGCTGGAGTGGTTGCTGCTCTTTTTCTCCGATACGTTCGTGCGGGAGACGCCTGGTTCCGCTGGCTTTCCGGCGATCTTTCTCAATCCGCTCTTTATCCTCATGCTGCTGGCGGCCTTCGTTGCGCCCGAGCGACTGTTGTCCCGCTGGCTCCACGGGCGCCTGCCGCATGCAAGAAGCCTGTCATTCATTTCCGACCGACGGAAGGTGACGGTGGAACTGGACCGTATCGTTTATGTCGAATCCAATGACGACGAGGTCTTCGTCCATGCGGCCGACGGCAGCATCTATCGCACCCGGATGCGCATATCGCAGTGGGAGAACCTGCTTGACGACCGCTTTGTGAGGATCCATCGGGCCTATTTGGTCCATGCCGGACGGGTGACGGAATTTACGGGCAGCCAACTCCTGGTCGGCGGCCGCCAGTTGCCCGTCTCACGCAGCTATCGGTCGGACGTCGCTTCGCGCTTCTCCTCTTTGGACTCCGCGTCTGCGGCGCCGGCGGTCGATGCAACGAAATCGAGCAGCGCCGCGGCCGTGGCCTCGGGTTCTTCAAGGAATCCCATGTGACCCGAATTTTCGAGCCAGACGACGCGCGCCTCGGGATGCTCGGCCACCATCTTCTCGGCCGTCTCCACCGGGATGTAGTTGTCCTTGCGTCCGAGGATGAAGAGCACGGGAACCTTCGTCGTGCGCAGTACCTCGCTGCGGTCCTTGCGGGTGATCATGCCGTTGAGCAGCGCCACGATTCCCTCGTCCTCCGTGACGAATACCTGTTCGGTGAGGTCCTCGATTTCATCCGCCATGCGGGCGCGGTTCTCCTCGGCGAATCCGGCAGCCGGGGCCACGCGAGAAAGCAGCTCCTTGCGCCCCGCCTGCACGAGGGCGATCTCCCGGCGGCGGTTTTCGGCCTTCTCGGGCGAGTCGGCATAGGGCGTCGAGCTCAACAGCACGAGACCGTCCAGCAGCTCGGGGTGCCGTTCGCACAGCGCCAGGGCCACGTAGCCGCCCATCGAGTGGCCGACGACCGTGCAGCGCGTGATGCCGAGGGCCCTTACCCCCGCGGCGACCGTGTCGGCCAGAAACTCCATCGTGTGGGTGTCGCCCTGCACCACGGAGATGCCGTGGCCCGGCAGGTCGAGCGTGACGACCCGCACTTTTTTATACAGAAGCGGAATGAACTCCTCCCAGACCAGCAGCGATTCGAGGTAGCCGTGCAGCAGCACGACACACCGGTCGCCCTTCTCGGAGTCGCAGACATGCAGGGCCGTGGGGCCCGCCATGATAAATTTTTCGATCATTGTTTCGGTTTTTATTTGTCGTCTTCCTCGTCGTCGAGGTAGTCGAAGGCCGATTCGCGGCGGGACGGGACGTGCAGATCCTCCTCCTCGTCGTCGTTCAGCCGGCCGTAGAGCGCATGGCGCTCCTTGCCGCTCTTGCGCATCGGTTCAAGGCGCTTGGCCTTGCGGAGTTCGTCCGTGTCGTGATCACGGAGACCCTTGCGTGTTTTCATCAGGAAAGTGGGTGGTTGATTAGAGATTTTCAGTGTCGAACAGTCCCTCGAAGACGCGGCGGGCCGGGCCCTCGAGGCGGATGTCCGTGTATTGCCGCGTGGCGGGGCGGTGCGTGAAACGCACATGCAGCAGGCCGCCAGGGACGGCGATTTCGTAGTCGGTTCTGTCGTGTTGCAGCGCATGGTGCGTGACGATGGCCGCGGCCGTGGCTCCCGTGCCGCAGGCGAGCGTTTCGGCCTCCACGCCCCGTTCGTAGGTCCGCATGCGGAGCGCGCCGGGGCCCGTGACCTCGACGAAGTTGACGTTCGTGCCCTGCGGGAAGCGGGCCGTGTCGCGGCGGATGGTGCGGCCGCGGCCGGCAACGTCCACGGTTTCCACTCCCCGGACGAACTCCACGTAGTGGGGAACTCCCGTATTGAGCGCCCACCAGCCGTCGCCGTCGGTGATCTGCGCCACGTCGGTCATCGCCACTTCGACCTCCCCCGTGAGGGGGCCCGTCCGGCGCACGTGGGCCGTGTGGGGTCCGTCCGTGGCGCGGAACCGCTTGACGGGGCCCTGGATGCCGAGGTGCTCGGCGAAGAGGGCGAAGCAGCGGGCGCCGTTGCCGCACATCTCGCCTTCCGATCCGTCGGCATTGTAGTAGTGCATCGTGCAGACACCGTCCGGCGTCACGGAGAGCGTCATCAGCCCGTCGGCCCCGATGCCGAAGTGGCGGTCGCACAGCCGGGCGACGAGCCGCGCATCGGGGCGGAAGGCCCCGTTGCGGTTGTCGATCAGGATGAAGTCGTTGCCTGCGCCTTCGTATTTCGCAAACGGTTGCTGCACGGTCGAAAGTGTTTCGATGTCACGGCAAAAATAGCAAAACTTCTAAAAGTTTTCGTATTTTTGCATAAAATATGTGCCTTGGGACGGCGACAGCCCGCCCCGGCGGCCGCCACGACAAATCCTCAAATACGACAGACCATGAAAGATGTGCTTTTCAAACATCGTTCGATACGCAAATTCCGCGCTGCGGCCATCCCGGCCGAGGTGCTGCGTGAATGCCTCGAAGCCGCGACGCGGGCCTCGACGTGCGGCAACATGCAGCTCTATTCGCTCGTCGTCACGCGCGACGCGGCCCTGCGCGAGCAGCTCGCGCCGTGCCACTTCAACCAGCCCATGGTGCGCGAGGCTCCCTGTGTGGTGACCGTCTGCGCCGACGTGCACCGCTTCACGATGTGGTGCGAGCAGCGCGACGCCGATCCGGCCTACGACAACTTCGGCTGGTTCCTCAATGCGGCGACCGACGCCCTGCTGGCGGCGCAGAACTTCTGCGTCGAGGCCGAGCTGCACGGACTGGGCATCTGCTACCTCGGCACGACGATCTACACGGCGGGCGAGATTTCGCGCATTCTCGAGCTCCCGAAGGGGGTGATCCCCCTGACGACCATCGTCGTGGGCTATCCCGACGAGTCGCCCGCGCTGACCGACCGCCTGCCGCTCGAGGCCGTCGTCCACTACGAGAAGTACACCGACTACACGGCCGCCGAGATCGACGAGCTGTGGGCCGAGCGCGAGGAGTCGGAGCTGACGAAGCGGCTGCTCGAGGAGAACGGGCTCGACAACCTGGCCAAGGTCTTCACCGAACGCCGCTACGTGCGCCGCGACAACCTGGCCTTCTCGGCCTCCTACTTCGCGCTGCTCAAGGAGAAGGGCTTCTTCAACCAGGAGTGACGCCGTGGGGTGGGTGCGCCGCATATTCGTCGCCGTGGTGCTGCTCCTCATCGGGTCGGCATGCAGCGTCACGCGGCATCTCCCCGAGGGGCAGTATCTGCTGCAGCGGGTGAAGATCGAACCCGACCGCACCGCACCGCGCGACGAACGCATCCCGGCCTCCGAACTGGAGAAGTACGTGCGGCAGTCCCCGAACAAGCGGCTCTTCGGCACGAACTTCTACGTCTGGCTCTACGAGCAGGCCGATCCCGACAAGCAGAACGGCTGGAACAACTGGAAGCGGCGCATCGGGCAGGAGCCCGTGCTGCTCGACATGGACCTCACGCTCAGGAGTGTGCAGAACCTGAAGGTCTACATGGACTCGAAGGGCTTCTTCTCCTCGCGGGCGGGCTTCGAGATCGACACCACGTCGCGGCGCCGGCGGGCGAAGGTCACCTTCCGCACGCGGCAGGGCGAACCCTTCCGCATCGACACGATCACCTACGAGTTCCGAGACAAGTTCCTCGAGCAGCTGGTGCTTCCCGATACGGTTCACCGGCTCGTGCGGCCGGGCAACGTCTTTGACATCACGGTGCTCGACGCCGAGCGCGAGCGGATCACGGCCTACCTCAAGGAGCGGGGCTACTACAACTTCACGGTCAACAACATCGAGTACATCGCCGATACGCTGGGCGGGAACAACCGTGTCGACCTGCGCATGATTGTCCGGCAGGACCTGACCGGCTACGACGAGCACGGGCGTCCCCAACTGGACAACAATGCGGTCTACCGCATCGGGCGGATCAACGTCTTCCCGGACTACGACCCCACGGCGGCCCGGCTCGATTCGACCTTCCTGTCGCGGCTCGATACGCTCCATTACCGCGGTCTGAACGTCATCTACGAGAAGAGTCCCAATGTGCGGCCGTCGATTCTGCGACGGGCCATTCCGCTCTATCCCAACTACATCTACAATGCCTCCCAGATCAACCGCACCTACAGCGACCTGATGGGACTGGGCTACTTCAAGAGCGCGCGGCTCGCCTTTTCCGAGCGGCCGCACGGCGACACGGTCCACTATGTCGCCTACGTCGGTCCCTCGGCCGATTCGGCCGAGACCCGCTATACGAAGGAGAAGTACCTCGAGTGCAACATCTTCTGTACGCCGACGCTGCGCCAGAGCTTCAAGGCCGAGCTGGAGGGCTCCACGACGTCGAGCTTCTACGGGCTGAAGGCGACCGTCGGATACCAGAACCGCAACATCTTCCGCGGGGCCGAGGCGCTGGACATCTCCTTCACGGTCGGATACGAGTTCATGAAGGCGCCCGATGCGAAGCGCAAGCACGCCACGGAGTTCGGCGTGACGGCGGGGCTGATCTTCCCGCGCTTCCTCCTGCCGTGGCGCGCATCGCACTACCACCGGTTCAACCAGCCGAAAACGAAGGTCGAGCTCTCGATAAACTTCCAGGACCGCCCCTACTACAACCGCACGCTGTCGAGCGCGGGCATCACCTACCAGTGGGCCAACAACCGCTATTCGACCTTCTCGCTGCGCCCGATCGACATCAACCTGATCGACGTGACGCGCCTCGACCCGAACTTCCTTCAGGTCGACGGCTCGGGCAGCTCGGGCATGGTGCAGAACCGGTACCTTGTCGAGAGTTTCAAGACGCAGTTCGTCGGCGGCCTCTCGTTCAGCTACGGTTTCAACAACCAGCGCCGCAACCTCGGCGGCAACGCCACGAACATCCGCTTCAACCTCGAGACCGCGGGCAACCTGATCGACGCGGTGGAGCACCTCTTCTGGTCGCGGCCCAAGGGGCTGGACCACTATACGATCTTCGGCATCCGCTATTCGCAGTATTTCCGCTCGGACCTGAGCGTCAGCCGCAAGGTGATGCTCGGCGACGTGACCTCGCTCGTCGGGCGCCTCTACGGCGGTGTGGCCATGGCCTACGGCAACTCGTCGGCCGTGCCGTTCGACCGCCAGTTCTACTGCGGCGGCAGCAACGGCATGCGCGGCTGGACGCCCCGCACCCTCGGTCAGGGCTCCGTGCCCGATCCGCACGACGCCTTCCCGATCCAGACGGGCGACGTGAAGCTCGAGGCCAACCTCGAGCTGCGCTTCCCGATCTGGGGCATCGTCCACGGCGCGACCTTCTTCGACGTGGGCAACGTCTGGTACATCAAGCGCAGCCCGGACTATTCGGACGACGCGGTCTTCTTCTTCGACAACTTCTACAAGCAGCTGGGTTTCAATACGGGTTTCGGCCTGCGCTTCGACATCAAGTTCTTCGTCCTGCGTCTCGACTGGGGCATCCAGCTGCACAACCCCAACAACCCCGCGGGGGAGCGGTGGATCCACAACTTCAAGTGGAAAAACACGGCGCTCAACTTCGGCGTGGGCTATCCCTTCTGATCCCCCGCCGCTACCTGCGCTCGCCGCCACCTGCGCCCGCCGCTGCGTTTTTCCCTGCCGCACCGTTTGCGCGCCTGCTGCTGTCGGCTTTTCGCTGCCACCACTTTCTGCTTGCGTCCTGCTGCGTCTTTTCGCTGCCGCCCCTTTTGCGCCCCTTTTTTGCACGCCATGTGTTGCCACCTCTTCGCTGCCGCCTCTTTTTGCACGCCGTGTGCCGCCGCCTCCTTGCGCCGTCCTTTTGTGTGCCGCTTGCCGCGGATCCGTTCTCCACTCCCGCTCCCGGTGCCGGCTGCCTCCCGGTTGCGTGCATCGGCTTTCCCCGAACAAAAAATCCCGGGCCGTTCGTGCGGTCCGGGTGTGGGGGGGGCACCGGCATCTGCTGCCGGGTCACTTCTGCGCCTTGTACTGCGAGGGCGACATGCCTGTATTGCGCTTGAAGTAGCTGCCGAAAAAGGACTGGTTCGGAAAGTTGAGCTGGTAGGCGATCTCCTGAATGCTCAGGTTCGAGTACTTGAGCAGGGCCTTGGCCTCGGTGATGACGAAGGTGTCGATCCACTCCGATACGGACCGTCCGCTGATGCGTTTGACAAGCGTTGTGAGGTACTTCGGCGTGATGCAGAGCCGCTGTGCATAGTATCCGACGCTGCGCTCCTGCCTGAAGTGTTCGCCGAGCTGCCGGATGAACTCCTTGAAATACTCCTCGGCGCGCGTCTGCGGAGGCCGTTCGGTCTCGGGGTGCTCGCGGACGTAGCGGTGCAGCACGCTGCCGATCTTGTAGATCGAAGCGGAGAGCAGGTCGCCCACGATGTCGCGTGAAAGCTCCGTTTCGGGCGTGCGCAGCTCCTGTCCCACGAGCGAAAAGAAGTTGCGCACCTCGCGGCTCTCCTCCTCGGTCAGCTCGATGCAGGGGTGTGCTCCGAACTGCAGCAGCACGGGCATGATGTGTTTCGTGTCGATGTTGATGCGCTGCATCATCTCGCGCGAGACGATCAGAACGTGGGCCCGAAAGTGCTCCCCCGGGGCGGTCTGGAGAATGCTCTGCGGACTGAACACGAACATCGAGTTCCGCCGGATGCGGTAGTCCTGGAGATTGAACGTGACGGTGGTCTCTCCGTCGGTGCCGATGCCTACGATGAAGGCGTCGATCCGGCAGGGGTAGGGCAGCTGAAAGGTCGAGTCGCTGTCGGCCGTAATGCACTCGTTCATGAGTCCGTCCTCCTTGCGGCCGGCCATGGCAAGCAGTTCGGGCAGCGTGAAGTTCGTGATCGGTTTCCCGTTCGATGTGGTGTTGTTCATGTTTTCTTTATTTTCGGACAAAAATAGTATTTTCGATGTGTATGTTGTCTGTTCTATTTGTATAATAGGAAATAATGAACATCATCGGTCCGTTTTCGGCCACCCGTGTTGCGCGTTTTCGGCAACGGGAAGATCGAACGTGCGGCAGGGGTATGAAAAAGGCCGGGACGCGGGGTCCCGGCCCTGTTTATCGTGGCGGGCGAATCGTCCTTTGCTGCTTCTCCTCCGTCGGCACGTACCCTCGTCTCCGAATCTTCCGTGTGCGGGAGATCGTCTGCTCACGCCCTTCGGTCCGCTGTCGCCTGCTTCGGTCCGTCGACTCTTGCCTTGGCCCGGTGTCACTTGCGGCGCTCCGGTCTTCGGGGTCTCTCCTCTTCACGCGGGGTTCATCGCCTGATGGCCTGCAGCCCGTTCGCTCCGACCACGCTGTGCTATCGTCAGTTGGCGGGAGCTGCGGGGGCTGCCGCGGCGGGCGTGTCAGTGATGCCCAGCTCCTTCTTCACCTCGGGAGCAATGTCGATGAGGTTCGTCTCGTCGAACGAAACGAGGGCGCCCGTCGAGGTGTCGAAGACGGCCAGGAAGCCGCCGGCCTGCGATACCTTGTCGATGGCGTTCTTGGCCTTCTCGATGATCGGGGCCATCAGCTCGTTGTATTTCTTCTCGTAGTCCTGCTGTGCGGCCTGCTGGTATTGCTCGCGGCGCGTAATGAGGTTCTGCAGATCCTGGGCCTTCATTTCACGCGTTGCCTCGGGCAGCGTGTTGTAGCTCTTCTGATACTCCTGCAGTTTGTTCGCGTACTCGACATTGATGGCCTCGATTCCTTCGTTCAGCGTCTTGCCGAAGTTCTCCATGTCCACCTGCATCTGCTTCATCTCGGGCATCGACGCGATGATCTCGCTCGTATTGATGCGACCGAATTTCTGGGCGAAAAGCGACGTGGCGCTCATCATGAGTACAACCGCAAGGGTCAGTCTGATAGCTGTTTTCATAACAATTGGTCAGTTAATGTTTTGATGTATTGGTAGTGTTTACTTTTTCAGAAGTTCGATGACCTGCTGCGTGTGCTCGGCCGAGGGCGAGGCGTAGAGCAGCGTGGGGTTGTTCGACGAGTCGATCACCGCCGCGGCGCCGACCTGCCTGGCATAGGCCTCGATGGCATCGAAGACCTTTTTCTGGATCGGCTGGATCAGCTCGAGGCGCTTTTTCATCAGCGTGCCCTCCTGTCCGAAGAGGCTCTCCTGGAACTGCTGGGCCTCCTTCTCCTTGTCGAGGATGGCCTGCTCGCGTGCCTGACGCGTCGTGGCCGGGAGCGATGCCTTCTGGTTCATGTAGTTGTTGTAGAGGGTCTCGACCTCCTGGAAGCGGTTGTCCACCTGCTCCTGGTACTGCTTGGCAAGGTCGTCCAGGTCGCTGATGGCCTGGTTGTAGGCGTCGATGGACTTGAAGATCTTTTCGCTGTCCACGATGATGCAGTTCTGGGCTGCGAGGGTCCCGGCTGCCAGCAGGGCTGCCGCGAACAGAATCAGTCGTTTCATGGTTTGTCTCGTTTTGGTTCGCTCGGGAGGCGGCATCGGCCGCTTCCGTCTGTAAATATAACTCTTTTCTTCCAATTTTATTGCCAGCCGCGCATCAGAACTGCTGTCCGAGCACGAAGTGGAACTGGCTGCCGCTCTTCGACGTGGAGTTGGCCGGGGCGTCGAATCCGTAGCCCCAGTCGATTCCGAGCATGCCGACGACGGGCAGGTAGAGCCGCACGCCGAAGCCGGCCGAACGCTTGATCTTGAAGGGCGAGAACTTCTTCCACGACTCGAAAGCGTTGCCGCCTTCGAGGAATCCCAGCACGTAGATCGTCGACGAGGGCTTGAGAATCACCGGGTAGCGCAGCTCGGCCGTGTACTTGTTGTATCCGCGCGAGTAGTCGCTCGTCGGGTCGAGGGCGCCGTCCTCGTAACCGCGCATCGAGATGATGTCGATACCGTAGATGTTGTAGCCCGACATGCCGTCACCGCCGACCTCGAAGCGCTCGAAGGGCGAGACCTTGTATTTGTTGTAGGCGCCGAGGTATCCCATCTCGGCCTTGAGCATCAGCACGAGGTTCGAGTTCTTCGACAGCGTCTGGTACCACTGGGCCTTGAACTGCCACTTGTGGAACTCGACCCAGCGGTAGCGCTCCTGGTTGGCCGCGTCGCTCGTGCTCGAGTTCGAGGCCAGCTGTTCGAGCATCCTGTAGTCCTTGCCGTCCCAGAGCGAGTAGGGGGGCGTGGCCTGCACCGAGGCGCTGAACTCCGAACCGCGGCGCGGATAGAGGGGCTGGTCCACCGAGCTGCGCGCGAAGACGAGCTTGAGCGAGAGCAGGTTCGCCGCACCGTTCGTCATGCCGAACGTGTTCCAGTTCTTGAGCTTGAAGCGCTCGTAGCTGGCCTCGGCATAGAACGTGAAGTAGGGGTCGGGCCAGTTGAGGCGCTTGCCCAGACCGGCCGCCACGCCGTAGGTGCGGAAGTACTGCGTGGCACTCTGCCAGACGTAGTAGGCGTTGTTCTGCTCGGAGATGTGGGCCGAGAGGGTGAACGAGTTGGGCTTCTTGCCGCCGAGCCAGGGGTCGGTGAAGCTGAAGGCGAAGGCCTTGTAGTAGGTACCGTTGGTCTGGGCCGAGAGCGACAGCCGCTGGTTCTGTCCCATCGGGTAGGGGCGCCAGGCGCCCTTCTTGAAGAAGTTTTTGACCGATAGGTTGTTGAGCGTGATGCCCACCGATCCGACGAAGGTGCCCGAGCCCCAGCCGCCGGCGATGTTGAACTGGTCGGAAGCCTGCTCCTCGAGCGCCCAGTTGACGTTGACCAGCTCGCTCGACACGGGCTTGATGTCCGGAGCAATGGCCTCGGGGTTGAAGTGCCCCATCGAGCCGAGCATGCGGATGGTCTGCATGAGCATCGAGCGGTCGTAGAGCTCGCCCGGCCGCGTGTAGAGTTCGCGGCGGATCACCTCGTCGTCGACACGCTGGTTGCCCGTGATGCCCACCTCGTTGATCGTGAACTGCTTGCCCTCGAATATCTTGACCTCGATGTCGATCGAGTCCGTTCCGATGATCGTCTCCGCGGGGTCGATCTGCGAGGTGAGGTAGCCCTGGTTCTGGTAGAGCGACGAGACGGACATCTCCTCGGGGTTGGCCTCCTTGCCGATGCCGAGGCGCTTCTGAATGGTCTTCTTGTCGTAGGTGTCGCCCGACTCGACGCCGAACATTTGCTGCAGGTCCTCGGTCGTGTAGACCGAGTTGCCGACCCACGAGACGTTGCGGATGTAGTATTTGTTGCCCTCCGACACCTCGATGTCGATGCCCAGCCGCTTCTCGTTGATCGGGTAGATCGAGTCGCGCAGGATGTTGGCGTTGCGGTAGCCCTTCGAGTTGTAGAAGTCGATGAGCAGCTCCTTGTCGGCCGCGTAGTCCGTTTCGTTGAGCTTCGTGCCCTTGAAGATGTTGATGCTCTTCTGGTGGGTCTTCTTGAAGGTGCGGCGCAGCCGCTTGTCGGTGAACTCCGTGTTGCCGATGAAGTTGATCTGGCCGATCTTGACCTTGTCCTTGCGGTCGATCACGAAGGTGACGTTCACCATCTGCGGGCGCACCGTGTCGTTCTCGATGCGCACGTCGACCTCGGCGTTGCGGAATCCCTTTTCGGACCAGTACTCCTTGATGAGCTTGCGGTTCTTGTCGATGACGTAGTCCGACAGCTCGCCGCCGCGGCGCAGCTTGAGCTTCTCCAGCAGGTCGGTCTTCTTGCCGCGCGGAATGCCCTCGAAGGCCCAGTTGTTGACCCGGGGCCGCTCCTTGAGGAAGACCTCCAGGTCGAGGCTGTCGCCCTCGATGTCGGCGCCGATCTTCACGTCCGAGAAGAAGCGCTGGCTCCACAGGCGCGAAATGGCGTTGGAGATGAACGAACTGGGCAGGTAGATCGAGTCGCCCTCGATCAGGCCGGCCGAGGACTTGAGCATGTCCGCGTTGAGGTACTGCACGCCGTGGATGTTGATCTTGCGGATGTAGTAGAGGCGGGGTTCGCTGCTGCCCTGCATCATGGGGGCGTCCTCGGGAAAGTCGGGGGCGGATTCCGCCGCCGGGGCGGTCGAAGGCTGCTCCGCGGCGGGCGCATGCTGTGCGAACATGTTCTGGCTGCACGATACGAGGAGCGCCGCGGCCGTGAATACCTTACCGAAATAATTCATCTGTCGAAATCTAATCTAACTTCATTTACTTAACGAGTCCGAACCGCCGGTCGCGCCGGGCGTACTCGGCCAGTGCGCGGTCGAACTCCGCTTCGGTGAAATCGGGCCACAGCACCTCGGGAAAGTAGAGCTCGGCGTAGGAGGCCTGCCACAGCAGGAAGTTGCTCAACCGGCACTCGCCGCTCGTGCGGACGATCAGGTCCGGATCGGGGTATTCGGCCGTGTCGAGGGCCTCGGAAACGGTCCGTTCGTCGATTGCGGCGGGGTCTATCCCGCCGGCTGCGGCGCGCGCGGCGATCTTCCGCACGGCGCGCGTGATCTCGCTGCGCGAGGAGTAGTTGAGCGCGAGAATCAGCGTCAGGACCTTGCCGTCGGCGGTCTGCTCCTCGGCGCGGGCCAGGTAGCTGCGGACCTTCTCCGAGAAGCGGCTCCGTTCGCCGATCATGCGCACGCGCACGCCCTGGCGGACGAGCTCGGGCGTCTCGCTGATGACGCTCTGGCAGAAGAGCTCCATCAGCGAGTCGACCTCCTTTTGGGGACGGCCCCAGTTTTCGGTCGAAAAGGCATAGAGCGTCAGGTACTTCACGCCGTTGCGCACGGCGGCGCGCAGCGAGGCCCGCACGGGTTCGATCCCGGCGGCATGTCCTTCGTAACGCTCCTTGCCGCGCAATTCGGCCCAGCGGCCGTTGCCGTCCATGATGATGGCCACGTGTTGCGGTATGCGGTTCTGATCGCTCATAGTTCGGGGCTCGATATTAGGGCACAAATATAGGGAATAAAATGAAATTTACCTATTTTGATGAACAACTTTACTCCGATTCCGACCGGGCGGGTCAGCTGCGGATGTCCACGCCCCACATCATCTTATTGCGTAACGTGTCGTAAAATGATATATTGTGCGGTACGGCCAAAAAAATCGGCCGTGCGGCCCGCCGCACGATGCATGTGGCCTCCTGCGGAATGGCGTAGGCGCGGTTGTCGAGCGTGACGAAGGCCTCCGAGCGGCGGGCGTGCACGTGCAGCGTGATGACGCTCGAGTCGGGGATCACCACCGGGCGCATGGTGAGGTTGTGCGGCGCCAGGGGCGAGATGACCAGGCAGGCGCACGACGGGGCCACGACGGGGCCTCCGGCGCTGAGCGAGTAGGCGGTCGATCCGGTGGGGGTCGAGACGATCACCCCGTCGCCGTGGTAGGTGGCGACCATCTGCCGGTCGACGAAGGTCTCCACGGAGAGCATGCCTGCGCCGTGCCGCTGTACGGTGAACTCGTTCAGGGCAAAGAACTTCGAGTCCTCGGGGCAGCAGGCGCCCGTGACCTCGAGCAGCGTGCGCGGCTCGGTGGAGAGCCGCCGCTCGGCGATCTCGCGGAAGATCAGGTCGAGCCCCGAGTTGGGCGCCGTCGTCAGGAATCCGAGGTGCCCGGCGTTGATGCCCATGACGGGAACGGGCTCCCCGCCCAGGCGGTGCACCCCTTCGAGCAGCGTGCCGTCGCCTCCGTAGCAGACCATGATCGTCTCCGGCGGCTGCGGCCCGATACGGTTCCCGTAGGTGCGGGCTGCCGGAATGTCCACGCCCGCCTTTTCGGCCACGACGGGGGCGAACTCCTCGTTGACCAGCCAGTCGAATCCGAAGAGTTGCAGCGCGGCAACGAGTTGCCGGATTTCATCGGTCGTGTGGGCGATCTGCGGGCGGGAAAAAAGTATGATTCTCATCGGCGGAGTTTCAAAAAAAGTGAGTAACTTTACCACGTCGCCGCAACCGGCGCTCCGCGGCGGGCGCTCCCCGGCCGCCGGCGACGCATTCGGAGACAAAGATAGGGATTTTTATGACAAAGTTGAGTGTGAACATCAATAAGATTGCCGTCGTGCGCAATTCCCGCGGCGGGAATCTGCCCGACGTGGTCCGCGCGGCCACGGATATCGAACGCTTCGGTGCCGACGGCATCACGGTGCATCCGCGCCCCGATGCGCGGCACATCCGCTACGACGACGTGCGCGCCCTGAAACGGGTGCTCCGCACGGAGTTCAACATCGAGGGCAACCCCATTCCGTCGTTCATCGACCTCGTGTGCGAGGTCGTGCCGACGCAGGTGACCTTGGTGCCGGACGCTCCCGACGCCATCACGTCGAGCGCCGGATGGGATACGCTCGCCAACCGTGCGTTCCTTGCCGACGTGACGGCCCGCTTCCACGAGAAGGGCATCCGGGTCTCGATCTTCGTCGACCCCTCGCCGGAGATGGTTGCCGGCGCCCGGGCGTGCGGCGCTGACCGGGTGGAGCTCTACACGGAGGCCTATGCGCGGGAGTATGCGGCCGGTGCCGACGAGGCGATCGCCCCCTATGTCGCCGCGGCCGAGGAGGCGCGCCGCCAGGGGCTCGGGCTCAACGCCGGACACGATCTCTCGCTGGAGAATCTCCACTTTTTCGTGAACCGCATCCCCTGGACCGACGAGGTCTCGATCGGCCATGCGCTCATCTGCGACGCCCTCTATTACGGACTGGAAAATACGGTGCGGCTCTACCGCCGCGAACTCAAACTCGAATAACGACTTCGCATCCATGAAACGTCTGCTTTTGCTGACCGCCGCGCTGCTGCTCTCCGGTGCGGCCCTGGCACAGGAGGGCTACGAGCGGCAGCGCCGCGATCTTTTCGACGTGCTTCCCGTGCGGTCGAACGACATCATCTTCCTGGGCGACGGCCTGACGGACGGCTGCGAGTGGGCCGAACTCTTCGACAACCGCCACATCAAGAACCGCGGCATCCGCGGCGACCGTTCGGAATGGCTGCTCGAGCGGCTCGACACGCTCATCGCGGGCCATCCGAAGAAGCTCTTCCTGATGATCGGCACGAACGACCTGGCCGCCGGTGTCGCGCCCGCGCGCATCGTGGAGCACGTGCGCCGGCTGATCGACCGCTTCCGCACCGAGTCGCGCTGGACGAAGCTCTACGTGCAGAGCATCCTGCCCGTGAACGGCCGCTCGTTCGACCGCTACGCGGAGCACTATGCCCGTGCCGTGCAGATCGTCGAGACGAACCGCCTGCTCGCGGCGCTCTGCGAGGAGCTGCAGGTCGTCTATCTGGACGTCTATGCGGCGCTCGTCGACTCGAACGGCGACCTGAACGCCGCCTATACCGACGACGGGCTGCATCTGCTCGGCGAGGGATACCAGGTGTGGAAAGAAGCGATCCGGCCCTATGTCAAATAGCAACGGGCCCCTGTCGAACCCGCTTTTCGGGCGGCTCTCGCGCCTGGCCGACGCGCTGGGGCTGCGGGCCTTCGTCGTCGGGGGGTATGTCCGCGACTACTACCTGCGCCGCCCGTCGACCGACATCGACGTCGTGGTCGTCGGCAGCGGCATCGAGCTGGCCGAGGCGCTGGCCGCCGAGTTGCACGCGAAGGTCTCGGTCTTCAGAACCTTCGGCACGGCGATGGTCCGCACGCGCGACGGCGCCGAGGTCGAGTTCGTCGGGGCGCGCCGCGAATCCTACACGCACGACTCGCGCAAGCCGCAGGTCGAGCCCGGCACGCTCGAGGACGACCAGCGGCGCCGCGACTTCACGATCAACGCCATGGCGTGGTCGCTCAACGCCGCGACCTTCGGCGAGCTGGTCGACCCCTTCGGCGGCATGGAGGACCTCGAGGAGGGCATCATCCGCACGCCGTGCGATCCCGACATCACCTTCTCGGACGATCCGCTGCGCATGATGCGCGCCGTGCGCTTCGCCTCGCAGCTGGGCTTTCAGATCGAGGAGGAGACCTTCGAGGCGATCCGCCGCAACGCCGCGCGCATCCGCATCGTCTCGCGCGAGCGCATCGCCACCGAACTCAACAAGATCGTGCTCTCGCCCGTCCCGTCGATCGGGCTCGAACTGCTCGAGCTGACCGGCCTGCTGGCGCTGATCTTCCCCGAGCTGCACGCCCTGAAGGGGGTCGAGCGGCGCGGGCAGCACGCCCACAAGGACAACTTCTACCACACGCTCAAGGTCGTGGACAACGTGGCACGGCGCAGCGACGACCTGTGGCTGCGCTGGGCGGCCGTGCTGCACGACATCGCCAAGCCGCTGACAAAGGCCTACGACCCGAAGGTCGGCTGGACCTTCCACGGCCACGAGGTCCTCGGCTCGAAGATGGTGCCGGGCATTTTCCGTGCGCTGAAACTGCCGCTGAACGAGCACATGAAGTTCGTGCAGAAGCTCGTCTTCCTGCACCTGCGGCCCATCATCCTCTCGGAGGAGATGGTCACCGACTCGGCCGTGCGGCGCCTGCTCTTCGAGGCGGGCGACGACATCGAGTCGCTCATGACGCTGTGCGAGGCCGACATCACGTCGGGCATCGACGCCAAGGTGAAGCGTTATATGGCCAATTTCGAGCTGGTGCGCCGCAAGATGAAGGATCTGGAGGAGCGCGACCGCATCCGCAACTTCCAGCCGCCGATCACGGGCGAGATCATCATGCAGACCTACGGGCTGCCCCCGTGCCGCGAGATCGGCGAGATCAAGGAGGTTATCAAGAACGCCATCCTCGACGGCGAAATCCCCAACGAATACGCGGCCGCCCATGCGCTGATGGAGCGGCTGGCCGCCGAGCGCGGCCTGAAAAAGGTTTGACACCGCACGGCGCGCGACCCTCTTCGGCGGACGGAGTGCACGCGGCGCAGCGAAGAAAACCTGCCGCCGGCCGGACAAAAAAAGACCCCGCGGCCCGGAAGGGCGGCGGGGTTTGTCGTGTGCGGGTGTGCTGCGGAACTCCCGTGTGATGGGGCCGTGCGGCCGGCTGTGGCGCAGGCTGCCGCTTTGGGTTGCGGGGGCGGTACAGTGTTTCGGCGCCTGGCGCGTGCGGATGGCTGCGGCGCGTTTCGGCGCTGCCGGTCAGTCCTTTTTCCCGTCGCCGGCGGCGGCTTCGGCCGCGGCCCGCTGCTCGGCTTCGAGCTGGGCGCGCGACTTGGACTTGGTGACGAGCCAGACCCCGACGAAGACGCAGAGCGCCGCGAAGCCCTTGGTGATGCCGAACGTGTCGAGCCCGATGGCGACGGTGAAGAGCACCGCGACGACGGGCTGCACGTAGTTGTACATCGAGACAACCGTCGGGCGCAGGTAGCGCTGCCCGATGGGGACCATCAGGTAGGAGAGGAACGTCGACCCGACGACCACATAGGCGATGCCGGCCCAGGTGCGGGGCGCGAGGGCCGCGTAGTCGACCGACGTGAGGGGATCGTAGTAGATGACCAGCGCGACGATGGCCGCGAAGAGGAACATCCACTTCATCGTCGTCACGGGCGAGTAGCGGACGATCACGTCGCGGAAGGCCGTCAGATAGGTGGCGTAGCTCACGGCGCTGACGATGCAGAGCACGTCGCCCAGCATGCTCGACGTGTGGCCCGTGCCGTGCTGGCTCGCAAGGATGAGGATTACGGCGCCGGCGCATCCGAGGAAGACGCCTCCGGCCTTCAGCCACGTGATCGGCTCGCGCAGGAAGAGCGTGGCGAGCACCATCGTCAGCACGGGGACCACCGTGGCGATGATCGAGGTGTCGATGGGCGAGGTGAGCGACAGCCCCCACAGGAAGAGCATCTGGTTGAGCTGGATGCCGAACACCGAGGCGAAGAGCAGCTGCACGATGTCGCGCGGGGCGACCCGCTCGCGGGGCACGAAGAGCGAGGCGACCCAGAAGAGCAGGCAGGCGCCGGCCATGCGGTAGACGCTCATGGCGAACGGATTGACTCCGCCGGGGTTGGCCTCCGACCAGAGTACGCTCTTGCCGATCGGGGCGTTGAGGCCCCAGATGATGTTGGCGACCCACAGGGCCGCGTGACCCTTCAGTTTTCCCTTGTCCATGGTGTTCGGGAGCTGTGTTTGACGCGGCAAAGATACGAAAAGTCGGATGCAAAAAGCATCCCGGCCCGAAATTTTGCCGCCCGGTCCCCTCCGCCCGGACCGCGGCGCGAGGTTTGGAGCAAAATTTGCGGTCGGAGGGGTTCGTGAGGAAAACACGCTATCATCTCGACCTGGTCTTCGCGAACCTGCTTTTCGGAGCGAACTTCTCGTTCTATGTCTCGCTGACGCGTAACTACCTGGATTTCCAGCAGATATTCATGTTGCAGGTGCTCTCCGCGGCGCTCTTCTTCATCCCCTTCGCCCTCTTTTCGCGGCGCTCCTGGCGCATCACGCGGCACGACGTCGTGCGGATCGTGCCCGTCTCGCTGCTCGTGGTCTACGGATGGATGTACCTGCTGCTGTGGGGTTCGTCGTACACGACGCCGATCGACGCCTCGGTCATTGCCACGCTCGGCCCCGTCTTCACGCTCATCGCCGACCACCTGATCCATCCGCACCGCTACCTGCGCGTGCGGCTGGCGGGGATTGTCTGCGCGCTCGTCGGCGCCGCAATCCTGCTGCTCAGGCAGGGTCCGCTGCTCGTGCACGGCAGCGAAGCCTTCGGCAACGCGCTGGTCCTGGCGGCCGTCGTTGCGATCGCCGTCAATACGGTCGTCATCAAGGCTCCGCTGCAGCGCCTCGGCACCCTGGTGGTCATGGGGTGGTACTACATCATCGGGCTGGCCGTCACGGCCCCCTTCTTCTGGCACTACATCGCCCACATCCCCTTCCTGCGCCTTCCGCTTGCGGCGCAGGGCGAGTTGGCCTACATCCTCGTCTTCGGCACCGTGCTGCCGATGTACCTGCTCTACCGCGGCACCGAACACCTCACGTCGGTCCACACGGCCCTCTACCGCTACATCCAGCCCCTCATCGCCGGGGCGCTGGCTGTCGCCCGCGGACAGGCCCGCTTCGATGCGGCGAACCTCACGGCCCTGGGGTTCATCTTCGCGGGCATCGTGCTCGTGGTCGTCGGGTACGAGTTTTTCGAGCGGCGCGAACATCCTCTGCCGCGCATCCGGCGGCCGGGATGACGGGCGGCCCGAAAAGAAAAAGTCCGGCCGACGGAGGGTCGGTCGGATGGATGCCGGCAGCCGGAAGCCGCCGGACCTGTAACGTTGTCGCCGCCGCCGGTCGGCATGCCGGCGCGGGGGTATGGGGTGGCGTCAGTCGGCAAGGAGCCTTGCGCGCCACTCGTCGGGCACCGGGGCGCTCACCTGCCGCGGGAAGTCCAGCACGACCATCACCGAGCGGCTCTCGCTGCGCACCTCGTCGCCGACGAGCAGCTGCTGGAAGAGCGTGAGCGACTTGTTGCCCACGCGCTCGCAGGTAGTCGTGATGCGCACGGGGTCGTGCATGCGCACCTGCCCCATGTAGGAGGTCGAGGTCGAGACGGTCACGATGCGCAGGTCGCCCAGCAGCACCTCGGCGCCGAGCACCTGGTCGTAATACGCCATCTTCCCGACGTCGAAGTACATCTGCTGCGAGACGTTGTTCACGTGCTGGAAGGGGTCGATGTCCGAAAAGCGCTTCTGGATCGGGGTTTCGAGCGTGCGTGCCATTATTCGCGGATGATTCGGACCTCGCCGCCCTCGCCGAACGCGATGATCGACGAAGCCTTGCGGGTGGGTTTGCCTTCAAAACGGGGGTTGACGACGAAGTCCACGCCGTCGATGATCTCGCGCGAGACCTCCTGCAGCCCGGCGGGGGTTGCCTCGCCCGAGATGTTGGCCGAGGTCGAGACCACGGGCCGCTGCAGGGCGCGGAGCATGCGGCGGCAGAACTCGTGGTCGGGAACGCGGATGCCGAGCGTCCCCTCGTCGGGAATGAGATTCGCGGCGACGCCCGTCGCACCGGGCAGGATGAGCGTCAGCGGGCTCGTGGCCATTTCCATCACCTCGAAGGCGATGCCCGGAGCGCGGTTGACGTAGCGCACGACCATGTCGGCCGAGGCGCAGAGCACGAGCATCGACTTCTTGTTCTCGCTGCGCTTGAGGCGGTAGATGCGGTCGACGGCCTCGGCGTTCGTGGCGTCGCAGCCCAGCCCCCAGACCGTGTCGGTGGGGTAGAGGATGATGCCGCCCTCGCGCAGGACGCGCACGGCCTCGTCGACCTCGCGCCGGAGGTCGCTTTCCTTGACTTGCTGCATGGCCTTATTTCATAGGTAGGACTTCGATCCAGTAGTCGTCGGGATCGTTGATGAAGTAGAGCCCCATGTCGTGGTTCTCGAAGCAGACGCACCCCATCGCGCGGTGGTATTCGCGCACGGCGTCGTAGTCGCCCGCGACGCGCAGGCAGAGGTGGCTCTCGTTCTCGCCCAGTTCGTAGGGGGTGGCGGCATGGTCGCGCAGCCATGTCAGCTCGAGGTGGAACGGGCTCACGCCGTCGCCCAGGTTGACGAGGATGAAGCTGCCGTCGGCGGCCTCCTTGCGCGAGATCTCCTTCAGACCGAGGGCCCGGTCGTAGAACTCCATGCTGCGCGCGAGGTCCGTGACGTTGATGTTGAAATGATCGAATCGGCTCTTGATTTCCATAATTTCCAAGCGTTTTTACAGCCTGCAAAATTAATTTTTAATTCTTAATTTTTAATTTTTCATGATGAATTTTATACCTTTGCATCACGAAAAGAAAAAATAGACAAAAATAATCATCGTATGGGAAGAGCCTTTGAGTATCGCAAAGCGCGAAAACTGAAACGGTGGGGACACATGGCCCGCACGTTCACCAAACTGGGTAAGGAGATCGAAATCGCCGTCAAGGCCGCCGGGCCCGATCCGTCGGGCAACACGCGCCTGCGCATCCTGATCCAGAATGCCAAGGCCGAGAACATGCCCAAGGAGAACATCGAGCGTGCCATCAAGCGTGCCACCGAGAAGGACGCCGCCGATTACAAGGAGGTGATCTACGAAGGATACGGCCCCCACGGCATCGCCTTCCTGGTCGAGACCGCGACCGACAACACGAACCGCACGGTGGCCAACGTGCGCATGCACTTCAACAAGTGCGGCGGTGCGCTCGGCAACAGCGGCTCGGTGGCCTTCATGTTCGAGCACAAGTGCACGTTCAAGTTCCGCCCGACGGCCGGTACCGATCCCGAGGAGCTGGAGCTGGAGATGATCGACCTGGGAGTCGACGAGTTCTATGCCGAGGAGGACGGCGTGACGGTATACGCCCCCTACGAGTCGTTCGGCGCCATCCAGAAGTGGCTCGACGACAAGGGATTCGAGATCGTGTCGGGTGAGTCCGTGCGGATTCCCGTCGACACGAAGGAGCTCGACGCCGCCGCCCGCGAGTCGGTCGAGAAGCTCGTCGAGCGCCTCGAGGAGGACGACGACGTGACGAACGTCTACCACAACATGAAGGAGCCCGACGACGAGGAGTAGCCTCTCCCGGACTTCGGATCCGATCCGGAGCGGCGCATGCGGCAGGAACCGTGTGCGCCGCTTCCTTTTTATTTTTATTCGATCGCGATGAAGTTCCGCCCGGCGGTCAGGCAGATCGGACAGTAGGGATCGGTGCTGACGGCCTCGTAGAGGTTGCCGCAGCGCGGGCAGAGCCGGTAGGCTCCCGACGAGACGCCGTCGCGGAGCCGCTCCATCAGCACGACGTGGCGCACGTCGCCCGCCGCGGCGCGGATCAGCGCCCGGGCCGCCAGGCGGTTGCCGCGCGCCAGGGCCCGGGCGATGCCGATGTCGGGGGCGGTGCGCAGGCGCTGCCGCTCGTAGGCGAGGCTGCGGGCGAGGTTCTCGTCGGTCGCGCCGCGGAACAGCGCCACCTTCACGGGCGGGGTGTAGCGTCCGCCGAGCCGGCCGATTGCGGCGGCGCATTCGGCCTCCTGCACGCGGGCCGAGAGGGCCATGGCACGGAAGAGGCGGGCGGCGGCCTCGCGCCGCTCCCCGGCGGCGATGGCGGCGAAGTGGTCGTACTGCTCCGAGCGGACATGCTTGCGCCGGCAGCAGGCGTCCAGGTCCGAGATCGTCTCGGCCCAGCGTGCGGCGCGCCGGGGCGGCTCGTCCTCCACGCCGGAAAGGAGCAGCCAGACGAGCACGGCCGTTGCTGCGGCGAAGAGCAGCAGGACCGGTATCGGATGCGGTTTGGTCATCTTTGCGGTGTTCATGCACGGGAAAGCGACAGGAAGGGTGCATATTCCGTGCCACGCGCGCGGGCCGCACCCGAAAAACGGAACGGAGCGGACCGCTTGCGCGCGATCCGCTCCGTCGTCCGTTCCGGGGCCGGTCCGTTACAGCCGGGCCTTGATGGCTTTCGACTCCTCCTCGTAGCCGGGTTTGTCGAGCAGGGCGAACATGTTCTTCTTGTAGGCCTCGACGCCGGGCTGGTCGAAGGGGTTGACCCCCAGCAGGTAGCCGCTGATGCCGCAGGCCCGCTCGAAGAAGTAGAGCAGTGCGCCCACCGACTCGGCGTCGATCTGCGGGATCTCGATGCGCAGGTTGGGCACGTCGCCGTCCACGTGGGCCAGCTGCACGCCCAGTTCGGCCATGCGGTTGACCTCCGAGATGCGCTTGCCGGCCAGGAAGTTCAGTCCGTCGAGGTTCTCCTTGTCGGCCTCGATGACCACCTTCGCGGCGGGTTCAGCCACCGAGATGATCGTCTCGAAGAGCGTGCGCTCGCCCTGCTGGATGTACTGGCCCATCGAGTGCAGGTCGGCCGTCAGCGTGACGCTGGCCGGGAAGATGCCCTTGCCCTGCTTGCCCTCGCTCTCGCCGTAGAGCTGCTTCCACCACTCGTTCACGTACTGGAGCCGCGGTTCGTAGGAGCCCAGAATCTCGATCTTCCGGCCTTCGGCATAGAGGGCGTTACGCGTGGCGGCGTAGATGGCCGAGGGGTTCTCGTCGAAGGGGACGTCCGTGCCGGTGGCCTGCTCCATCTGCCGTGCGCCGCGCACCAGGGCTGCGATGTCCACGCCGGCCACGGCCAGCGGCAGCAGCCCGACGGGCGTCAGTACCGAGAAGCGGCCGCCCACGTCGTCGGGAATGACGAAGGTCTCGTAGCCCTCGTTCGTGGCGAGGGTCTTCAGTGCGCCGCGGGCCTTGTCCGTGACGGCCACGATGCGCTGGGCGGCCTCCTGCTTGCCGTAGCGGGCCTCGATCTCGGCCTTGATCAGGCGGAAGGCGATGGCCGGCTCGGTCGTCGTGCCCGATTTCGAGATGACGATGGCGGCGATCGAGTGCTCCTTCGAGGCCTCCATCAGCGCGTGGATGTAGTCTTCGGAGATGTTCTGTCCGGCGAAGACGACCGTCGGCTCCTGCTGCTCGCGGTGCAGCAGCTTGAACGGGTCGCTCATGGCCTCGAGTACGGCCTTGGCACCGAGGTACGAGCCGCCGATGCCGATGCAGATGACCAGATCGGCCTTCGATCGCAGCCGTGCGGCCGCAGCCTCGATGGCTGCGATTTCGGCGTCGGAGATCGACGACGGAAGGTGTACCCAGCCCAGGAAGTCGTTGCCGGCCCCTTCGCCCGATTCGAGCAGGGCGTTGGCGGCCTGTGCCCGGGCCTTCATCTCGGCCGAGAGGGCGATGCCGCTCTTGGCGATGTCGAGTTTCAGTCTTTTCATATTCGTTTTCAGATTAGTTTAAGTGTCAGTTCTTTCATGCTGCGCCGCGCCGACGCCCGCTCGTAGAGGACCTTGTAGACCATCTCGGCGATCGGCATGTCGACCTGGTGGCGGAAGTTGATGTGGCGGATGCATTCGGCGGCGAAGTACCCCTCGGCAACCATCGTCATCTCGTTCAGCGCGCTCTTGACCGTGCATCCGTGGCCGATGAGCAGCCCGAGCCGCCGGTTGCGGCTGTAGACCGAGTAGCACGTGACGAGCAGGTCGCCCAGGTAGGCCGAGACCTGCGTGTTGCGCCCTTCGGCCGGGTAGCTCTCCTCCAGGAAGCGCGTCATCTCGCCCGCGCAGTTGGCGATCAGCACGGCGAGGAAGTTGTCTCCGTAGCCCAGCCCCACGGCGATGCCGACGGCCAGGGCGTAGATGTTCTTCAGGATGGCGCCGTACTCGATGCCGTAGAGGTCGGTCGAGTAGCTCAGCCGGATGTAGTCGGTGGCAAATTTCGAGCCGATCAGGCGGGCGTTCTCCGGATCGGTGCACGCGACGGTCAGGTAGGAGAGCTTGCCGCGCGAGACCTCCTCGGCGTGCGAGGGGCCCGAGAAGAGCCCGATCTGCTTGTAGGAGAGGTTGTAGCGGTCGTGGATGTATTCGGCGACGGTCTGGTAGTCGCCCGGGACGATGCCCTTGATGGCCGAGACGATGAACTTGTCGTCGAGCGGCTCGGTCAGCGGTTCGAGAAAGGTCTTCAGGTAGGCCGACGGGGTGGCCAGGACGAGGATCTCGGCATTGCGCACCACCTCGTTCAGGTCGTCCGACGGGGCGATGCGCGTGCGGTCGAACTCCAGGTCGCTCACGTAGCGGGGGTTGCGCCCCTCGGTGCGCAGCCCTTCGAGCACCTCGGGGTTGCGGACGTACCATCCGACGCAGGGTTCGTTGGCGGAGAGCAGCCCCGCAATGGCCGTGGCCCAGCTTCCGTATCCGATCACGGCGCAGCGCGCCTCTTTTCCGATTTTATGATTCATGCCGTGGGGTCTCTGGTTTCGTGATACAAATGTAATTAAAAAAAATTAGAAAAAAACAGAAATTTTCCATGCCTTTTTGTTACCTTTGTCCGGATATGTCTATGCGGGAGCCGCGGCGGATGCGGCGGTGCGCCCGGTTGCGGCATATCTGCTTGATTCAGAATAATTTGGTGAAACATATTTAGTTGGGTGTAGCATTATGGGCATTTTTTCACTGACGCAGGAATTGGCCATCGACCTCGGAACGGCCAATACGCTGATAATCTATAACGGGAAGGTCGTCGTCGACGAACCCTCGATCGTGGCGCTCGACGTCCACACGGGCAAGCTGGTCGCCATCGGGCACCAGGCGCGGCAGATGCACGAGAAGACCAACCCGAACATCAAGACGATCCGTCCGCTCAAGGACGGCGTGATCGCCGACTTCAACGCCACGGAGCTCATGCTGCGCGGCATGATCAAGAAGGTCAAGACCTCGGGCAGCCTCTTTGCGCCGTCGCTGCGCATGGTGATCTGCATCCCGTCGGGCTCGACCAACGTCGAGATCCGTGCCGTGCGCGACTCGGCCGAGCACGCCGGAGGCCGCGAGGTCTACATGATCTACGAACCGATGGCCGCGGCGCTGGGTGCCGGACTCGATGTCGAGGCGCCCGAGGGCAACATGGTCATCGACATCGGCGGCGGTACGACCGAGATCGCCTGCATCTCGCTGGGCGGCATCGTCTGCTCGGAGTCGATCAACATCGCCGGCGACGTCTTCACGGCCGACATCCAGAGCTACGTGCGCCAGCAGCACAACATCCGCATCGGCGAGCGCACGGCCGAGTCGATCAAGTGCTCGATCGGTGCCGCGATCTCCGACCTGGAGCAGGAGCCCGAGGACTACGTCGTGACGGGTCCCAACATGCTCACGGCGCTGCCGCAGACCGTCTCGCTGTCGTACAGCGAGATCGCCTACGCGCTCGAGAAGTCGATCTCGAAGATCGACGCCGCGCTGATGAAAGTGCTCGAGTCGATGCCCCCCGAGCTGTATGCCGACATCGTGAAGAACGGCATCTATCTGGCCGGCGGCGGCGCCCTGATCAAGGGCCTCGACCGGCGTCTGAACGAGAAGACCGGCATCCCGTTCCACATCGCCGAGGACCCGCTGCGTGCCATTGCACGCGGTACGGGCATCGCGCTGAAGAACATCAACCGCTTCTCCTTCCTGATGAAGTAGCGGAGGGGAGGCGAGCTTCGGACCGTTGCCGGCGCAAGCCGCCGGCCTCCCTCGGCCATGCGGCCGGAAAAGCGATGATTGCGGGCCCCGGGCCCGCAATCTTGAATTTAAGATTCACCGAGAAACAATATGAAAAGATTGTTATCCCTTATATTAGCCACACTGGTAGGTGCCAATTATTCTTCAGCAGGCATCAGAATAACAGTTCCCCAAAAATGGAAAGGTAAGACTCTCTATATTTGGCAGACGGATATCAATCAAGCCATGAAGAGAAACGCTGATGAACCTGTCCATCAGGTTAGAGATACTGTTGAAATCAAGGAGCTGACCTTTGATATACCCTTAAAATTAGATGTTGCCACTAAAGTTAATGTGATGACACCTAAAAGGAATGAATCTGATTTTGACCATACTATTGGCGAAGCATGTATACTGCCCGGTGAAGATGTTCATATGATATTGGATGAAAACATTGTCAAGAATGAAGGCAGCCTGTTAAACAAGCAAATGGCCGAAATTTACACGTATTATATGCGGTCAATGGCCCGCTATCATGCAGCCCGTGAATGTGGGGACAACAAAAAAATCGCACGGTTGGCCAACGAGTATCAGCAATGGTATTGTGATTGGATAAGGAATAATCCCGCTGCTCCCGGTGCGTCATATGCACTATATCAGCTTTCGGACCCTTCACTTATTGTTGAATATAGTGCATTATTGCAGGATTATGCATTGAAATCGCTGTTCTATCCATATGCTGAAAATCATATTTCAAGAGCCCAATGTATACTTGAACGTAGAGCCGTACAGCGTAATTGGAATGAGCAAGAAGTAAAAGCTCCCGATTTCACACTCAACAATCAGCACGAAGAACCGATTTCTTTATCTGACTTCAAAGGAAAGTGGGTTATACTTGATTTCTGGGGGACTTGGTGCGCGCCATGCTTGAATGGTATGCCGGAACTAAAGGAAATATATCGTGCGTATAATGGTAAGATTGAGATTATCGGTATAGATTGTAATGACACAAAAAATGCTTGGCAAGACGCTGTGGCACGATTGGCTTTACCATGGGTCTCTTTGTATCAACCTGAAGGAGGCGAAGTGTCAAGTGCATATCATGTAACAGCTTTCCCGACAAAAGTTGTGATTACTCCGGATGGAGTAATAAAGAAAATTTATTCAGGAGCATCCCCGACATTTAAATCAGATTTAGAGAATTGGTTAAAATAAAACGGATGTGCAAAAACTCAATTCCGGGAAACGTGAACTTGTAACTTGACCACTCTCCGGGAGAAGAAGATAGGTTGTCTACTTCGTGCCCTTATTCTACCTGTTTTTCATTCCAGTTTTAATCAAGAATCACCTTGCGGAAACTGATCGAATTCATACGCAGCGTCTACGTCGTGGTGCTGTTCATCGTGCTGGAAGTGGCGGCCGTCAGCTATTACGCCCGCTCGTCGCACTATACGGAGGCCCGGCTGCTGGCCCGCTCCAACCGCGTGATCGGCGGCGTGCACAGTCTCTTCGCCGACGTGCGCCACTACTTCACCCTCGGCGGCGAGAACCGCCGGCTGCTGGCCCGTGTCGCCGAGCTCGAGGAGCGCCTGGCCCGCTACGACGAGGCGGAGAACTACGCCCGGCTGGACAGCTACCTGCAGGACATCGGCGAATCGAAATACCACTTCGCCACGGCCACGGTCGTGGGCAACTCGGTCAACCGGTCGCGCAACCTGCTGACGCTCAACCGCGGCCGCCGCGACGGCGTCACGGAGGAGATGGGCGTGCTGTCGCCCGACGGCGCCATGGTCGGCTACGTCGTCGCCTGCACGGAGCGCTACTCGGTGGCCATGTCGGTCCTGAACACCTCGTTCCGCGCCAGCGGCAAGCTCGTCGGCTCGGACTACTTCGGCTCGGTCTACTGGGACGGGGTCGACCCCCACGTGGTGGTGCTGGGCGACCTGTCCAAGTACGCCGAACCCCGGCCCGGGCAGGAGGTCGTCACGGCCGGCTTCTCGCAGTTCTTCCCCGCCGAGGTGCTCATCGGCTGGGTCGAGAGCGCCGAGCTCAACGAGACCGGCACGGCCTACACGGTGCGGGTGCGCCTTGCGGCCGAAATCTCCCGGCTGTCGGACGTCGTGCTGGTCTGCAACCGCGATCAATATGAAATCCGCGACCTGGAGCAGAGCGACCAGGTCGAACAACATATCAGACTGGACTGATGTATCGGACACTTCCCTATCTGGCTCTCTTTGCCGCGACGGTGCTGCTGCAGGTTTTCCTGTTCGACAACCTCTCGATCAGCGTCTACTGCAATCCGCTGATCTACGTGGCCTTCCTTGTCCTGCTGCCGATGGAGTCGAAACCCGTGGCCGTGCTGCTCGCGGGCTTCGTCCTGGGGGTGGTGATGGACCTCGCCATGGGCTCCGCGGGCATCAATACCATCGCCACGCTGCCGGTCGCCTTCCTGCGTCCGACGCTCATCGGCCTGCTCTACGGACGTGACGACGCCCGCGAGGCGGGAGTCCCCTCGCCCGAGCGGCTCGGCAAGCGCGCCTTTGCGGAGTACCTCGTGGCCATGGTCCTGCTGCACCATGCGCTCTTCTTTCTGCTGGAGGCCCTTTCGTGGGCCCATGTGCTGCACACGCTCGTGCGCATCCTCGTGAGCAGCGCCGTGAGCGTGGGCTTCATCTGGCTCATCATGCGGATCTTCACCGCCAAACTCCCCGCACGCGTATGACGACCGGAGGCGAGAGTTTCAAGCGGATGCGCACCCTGCAGGGGGTCGTGATCTTCATCTTCCTCGTGCTGGTCGGGCGCCTGGCCTACCTCCAGCTCTTCGACACGCGCTACGCCGAGCTGGCGCGGGCCAACGTGCTGCGGCACGTCGTGCAGTACCCGCCGCGCGGCGAGGTCTTCGACCGCAACGGCGAGTACCTCGTGCAGAGCCGCGAGTGCTACGACCTGATGGTCATCTACCGCGAGATCGACCGCCAGGGATTCGACACGGCGCGGTTGTGCGAGGTGGTCGGCATCACGCCCGAGAAGCTGCGGCGCGAGCTCTCGAACGCCCGCATGCGGCCGCGGGCGCCGCGCGTCGTGACGAGCTACCTCTCCAAGGAGGAGAAGCTGCGCTTCGACGAGTGCAACTTCCGCGGCTTCTACACCGTCTACCGTACCGTGCGCAGCTACCCGCGCAAGATCGGCGGCAACCTGCTGGGCTACGTCGGCGAGGTGACGGCCGACATGATCAAGCGCTACCCGTCGTACAAGGCGGGCGACTACGTCGGCATGAGCGGCGTGGAGTCGGCCTACGAACCGCTGCTCAAGGGCGAGAAGGGGGTGAAGATCCAGGAGATCGACACCCACGGCGCCATCAAGGGCTCCTACATGAACGGCCGCTACGACTCGCTGCCCGTCGCCGGGAAGTACATCGTCTCGACGATCGACGCGCGGCTGCAGCTGCTCGGCGAGGAGCTCATGAGGGGCAAGGTCGGGGCCGCCGTGGCGATCGAGCCCTCGACGGGCGAGATTCTGATGATGGTCTCGTCGCCGTCGTATGATCCCGACGAGCTGGTGGGACGGCAGCGGGGCAACAACTACATGAAGATGCTCTACAACAAGCGCCACCCGCTCTTCAACCGCGCCGTGAAGGCGAAGTACCCGCCGGGTTCGACCTTTAAGCTGGTGCAGGGGCTCATCGGTCTGCAGGAGGGGGTGCTGCACCCCACGGACCTCCACCCCTGCCACATGGGCTACCAGGCCGGGCGGCTGAAGATGGGGTGCCACTCGCACGCCTCGCCGCTCGATCTGCGCTTTGCCGTCGCGACGTCGTGCAACGCCTACTTCTGCTACGTCTTCCGCGACATTCTGGACAACCCGCGCTACGGCAGCGTCAAGGAGGGCTTCGACGTCTGGCGCAGGTATGTCGAGAGTTTCGGATTCGGCCGCAAGCTGGGCTCGGACTTCCTCGACGAGGGGGTGGGCTACGTGCCCGACCGCTCGTTCTACGACCGGGCCTACCGCGGGTCGTGGAACTCGCTCACGGTGCTCTCGCTCTCGATCGGACAGGGCGAGCTGGGCTGCACGCCCCTGCAGCTGGCCAACCTCGCGGCCATTGTCGCCAACCGCGGCTACTACTACATCCCGCACATCGTCAAGCGCATCGAGGGGCAGGACTCGCTCGACCGCCGCTTCTACGAACGCCACTATACGATGGTCGATCCCAAGTATTTCGAGCCGATCGTCGACGGCATGTGGCGGGGCGTGAACCGGCCCGGCGGCACGTCGTGGCGCGCGCAGCTGGAGGGGCTCGACGTCTGCGGCAAGACCGGCACGGCGCAGAACCCCCACGGACGCGACCACTCGACGTTCCTCTCCTTCGCGCCGAAGGACAACCCGAAGATCGCCATCTCGGTTTATGTCGAGAACGGCGGCTTCGGTGCGACGATCGCCCTGCCGATCGCCAGCCTGCTCGAGGAGTACTACCTGACGGACACGATCCGCCGTCCGGAGCTCGTCGAATATGTCAAGAACATGCAAATCCACTATCCGGCCTATGACCGCTGATCGCTCGAACGGAATCTTCTACGGCGTGGACCGCTGGACGGTCCTGCTCTACGTGCTGATCGTCCTCGCGGGCTGGGTGTCGATCACCTCGGCCTCCTATGAGGAGGGGACGGGCAGCCTCTTCTCCTTCTCGCACTTCTACATGAAGCAGTTGGTCTGGATCGGCGTGGCGTGGGTCACGGCGCTCGTCGTGCTGCTGCTCGACGAACGCTTCTACCACATGTTCGCCTATCCGGCCTACTTCGCCGGTCTGGCGCTGCTCGTCGCGGCGCTGCTCTTCGGCCGCGAGGTCAACGGCGCCAAGGCGTGGTTCGAATTCGGCTCGCTGCGCGTGCAGCCCGTCGAGTTCGCCAAGATCGCCACGGCGCTGGCCCTGGCCCGCGTCATGAGCAACTACTCCTTCTCGATCAACCGGCCATCGGATCTGGTGAAGGTCGGACTGGTCATCTGCATCCCGCTGGGAATCATCATCCTGCAGAACGATACCGGCTCGGGCATCGTCCTCTGCTCGTTCCTCTTCGTGCTCTACCGCGAGGGGCTCAACAAGTGGCTGTGCATCCCCGTGCTGATGATCGCCGCGCTGTTCATCGTCTCGTTCCTGCTCTCACCCACGACGCTGCTCGTGCTGGTGATCCTCGTCTGCACCTTCTCCGAGGCGATGATGAACGGCCACTGGCGCTCGCGCATCATCTACCTCGCGTCGCTGGCCCTGGCGTCGATCCTGCTGTGCGTCGTGATGCACCTGATCGCCCCCGGCGCGATGGACATCCACGCCTGCCTGCTGACCGTGACGCTGCTGTCGCTCGTCGTCGTGGCGGTCTACGCCTACCGGGCCAACCTGCAGAACATCTTCCTGACGATGGGGCTGTTCCTGATGACGATCGTCTTCCTGCCGACGACCGACTACATCTTCAACTCGATCCTCAAGCAGCACCAGCAGAACCGCATCCTGAGTTTCCTGGGCATCATCAGCGATCCGCTCGGCACGGACTACAACGTCAACCAGTCGAAGATCGCCATCGGCTCGGGCGGCCTGCTGGGCAAGGGCTTCCTGCAGGGCACGCAGATCAAGTACGGCTTCGTGCCCGAACGCCACACGGACTTCATCTTCTGCACGGTGGGCGAGGAGTGGGGTTTCCTGGGCACGACGCTGCTGCTCACGCTGCTCTGCCTGCTCATCCTGCGCCTGATGCGCATGGGTGAACGGCAGGAGGAGCCCTTCGGGCGGATCTACTGCTATTGCGTGGCGTCGATCCTGCTCTTCCACGTGCTGGTCAACGTCGGCATGACCATCGGGCTGATGCCCGTGATGGGCATTCCGCTGCCGTTCATGAGCTACGGCGGCTCGTCGCTCATCGCCTTCACGATCCTGCTATTCATCGCCGTGCGGCTCGACGCCTCGACGCGGCAGTTTTCCATAAACAAATTCTGAAACCTCCCATGATTTCCTACAACCCCCGCGGCCTTGAGCCGCAACAGATCGAAGAGAGCCGCCGGCAGCACGGCGACAACGTCATCACGCCACCCAAGGACGATTCGGCGTGGAAACTCCTCCTGGAGAAGTTCCGCGATCCGATCATCCAGATTCTGCTCGTCGCGGCCGTGCTGTCGCTTGCCATCGGATTCATCCACCGCGACTTCACCGAGTCGGTGGGCATCATCTGCGCCATCATCCTCGCCACGTGCGTCGGATTCTGGTTCGAGTGGGACGCGCAGCGGCGCTTCCGGCGCCTGAATCAGGTCAACGACGACATCCCGGTCAAGGTGATGCGCGGCGGGTCGATGTGCGAGATTCCGCGCCGCGACGTGGTCGTGGGCGACGTCGTCCACATCGAGAGCGGCGAGACCGTCCCGGCCGACGGCGAACTGGTCGAGGCCGTCTCGCTGAAGATCAACGAGTCGACGCTCACGGGCGAGCCCGAGGTCGACAAGACGGTCGACGAAGCCTTCTTCGATGCCGATGCGACCTATCCGTCGAATGCCGTGCTGCGCGGCACGACCGTGGCGGACGGCTACGGCGTGCTGGTCGTCACGGCCGTGGGCGACCACACCGAGGCGGGGCGCGTGACGGAGCAGTCGACCGTGCAGACCGACGAACCGACACCGCTCGACCGGCAGCTGACGCGCCTCTCGCGGCTGATCGGCAAGGTCGGCATCGCCCTTTCGTGCACGATCTTCTGCGTCATGCTCGGCAAGGCGATCTTCGTGGGAGGATTGCTCGAACAGGACTGGCTGTCGATCTCGCAGCAGGTGCTGCACGTCTTCATGATCTCGGTGGCGATCATCGTCATGGCCGTGCCCGAGGGGCTGCCGATGTCGATCACGCTCTCGCTGGCGATGTCCATGCGGCGGATGCTCAAGACCAACAACCTCGTGCGCAAGATGCACGCCTGCGAGACGATGGGCGCCGTGACGGTGATCTGCACCGACAAGACCGGCACGCTGACGCAGAACCGCATGCACGTGCAGGAGCTCGTGCGCTACGACACGTTGCCCGACGCGGAGTTCGATGAACTCATTGCCGCCAACTCCACGGCTTTCCTCGACGCCGGAGGCCACATCATCGGCAACCCGACCGAAGGGGCGCTGCTCGAATGGATGCGCTCGCGCGGCAGCGACTACGAGGCGCTGCGCGGCGGTGCGAAGATCGTCGACCGGCTCACCTTCTCGACCGAGCGCAAGTACATGGCGACGATCATCGAGAGCGGTCTCTCGGGCCGCCGCATCCTCTGCGTGAAGGGTGCCCCGGAGATCGTGCGGGCGATGTGCGCGGCCGACGGGCAGGACGAGGCGGTGGCCGCGCAGCTGCTCGCCTTCCAGAACCGCGCCATGCGCACGCTGGCCGTGGCGTGGGCCGAGACCGGCGAGACCGACTGCCTGCGTGCCGTGGCTGGCGGCGGGCTGCACTTTTCGGGCGTGGCGGCCATCTCGGACCCCGTGCGCGAAGATGTCCCGGCGGCCGTGCAGCAGTGCCTGAAGGCGGGTATCGACGTGAAGATCGTCACGGGCGACACCCCGGCGACGGCGCGCGAGATCGCCCGCCAGATCGGACTGTGGGACGACGCCCGCGACGGCGAGCAGAACCACATGACCGGCGCCGACTTCGCCGCCATGAGCGACGAGGAGCTCCTCGAGCACGTGCAGTCGCTCAAGATCATGTCGCGGGCCCGGCCGCTCGACAAGCAGCGCCTGGTGCGGCTGCTGCAGCAGTGCGGCGAGGTGGTGGCCGTGACGGGCGACGGCACGAACGACGCCCCGGCGCTGAACTTCGCCAACGTCGGCCTCTCGATGGGTTCGGGCACCTCCGTGGCGAAGGACGCCTCGGACATCACGCTGCTCGACGACTCCTTCACGTCGATCGCCACGGCCGTGATGTGGGGCCGCTCGCTCTACCGCAACATCCAGCGTTTCGTCCTCTTCCAGCTGACGATCAACTTCGCGGCCATCGTGATCTGCTTCGTCGGCGCCGTCTTCGGCACGGACATGCCCCTGACCGTCGTGCAGATCCTCTGGGTCAACATCATCATGGACACCTTCGCCGCGATGGCCATGGCCTCGCTGCCGCCCAGCCCCGAGGTGATGCTCGAAAAGCCGCGTCCGCGCGACGAGTTCATCATCACGCCCGGCATGGCCCGCACGATCCTGACGTGCGGCGTGGTGGTCGTCGCCGTGCTGCTCGGCATGCTCTTCTGGTGGACGTCGCGGCAGCAGGGCGAGCTGACCATCCTGCAGCTGACGCTCTTCTTCTCGACATTTGTTTTCCTTCAGTTCTGGAACATGTTCAACGCCAAGGGATTCGAGACACGCCACTCGGTCTTCACCTGCCTGAAGGGGTGCCGCGAGTTCTTCCTCATCCTGCTGGCGATCGCCGTCGGTCAGGTGCTCATCGTCGAGTGGGGCGGCGAGGTCTTCCGCACCGTGCCGCTCACGGGCGGCAAATGGGCCGAGGTGATCGGCCTGACGTCGCTGCTGGCCTTCGGCGGCGAGGCGGTGCGGGCGCTGCGGCGGCACGCAAACCGGAAAAACTGACGGCCATGCGACCGCTTCTGCTCGTCTGCCTGCTGCTGTGCTGCCATGCGACCCTCCGTGCGCAGGAGCACCTGGTCGAGTCCGACTCGCTGGGGCGCTTCAAGCGGATGGTCGACCGCCATACCTCGACGCAGACCTACCGCATGACCTTCATCGGTGTGCCGCTGATCGTCGGCGGAGTCGTCATGCAGCGCTACGACGCCGATTTTCGCCGCCTGCGCAGCGGCTACGGCGAGTCGTTCCACCAGACTTACGACGACTACCTGCAATATGCTCCTGCGGGACTGATGCTCGGCCTGAAGGCCTGCGGCGTCGAGAGCCGCAGTTCGTGGGGCCGCATGCTCACGTCGGACGCCTTCTCCGCGGCGCTGATGGCCATTGCGGTCAACTCGCTCAAGTACAGCTGCAACGTCATGCGTCCCGACGGCTCCACGCGCAACTCCTTCCCGTCGGGCCATACGGCGACGGCCTTCATGACGGCAACGATGCTCCACAAGGAGTACGGCCACCGCAGCCCGTGGTACAGCATCGCGGGCTATACGGCCGCGACCGTCACGGGTGTCACGCGCCAGCTCAACAACCGGCACTGGATCAGCGACGTGATGGTCGGCGCCGGCATCGGCATCCTTGCAGCCGAATTCGGCTATTTCCTGGCCGATCTGATCTTCAAGGATAAGGGGCTCAACGTGCAGGAGACGACTGTCGTCTACGACCGCTACCGTCGTCCGTCGTTCTTCGGTCTGGGGCTCGGTCTGACGACCGTGCCGGGCCGCTATGGGCTCGAACCCGGTCTGCGGGGCGAATTTTTCAGCGGCCCCTCGGTCAGCGTGCAGGGCGCTTGGTTCGCGACGCCCTACTGGGGTGTCGGCGGACGGCTTGCGGTGACAAATCTGCGCGTGAGTGTCAACGGTGTCTCGCAGAACGACAACCTTGAGTGCGCCTCGGCCTATGCGGGATTCTATTTCTCGTACCCCTTCTCGATCCGGTGGATGCTCGGCGGCAAGCTGCTCGGCGGCATCGAACACTACAAGGAGTGCCGCACGGAGCGTGTCACCTTCGGGGAGCGCAACGGGCTGTCGTTCGGCACGGGCTTCTCGGCCACCTACATCGCCACGCAGAACCTGGGTGTGCGCTTCATGCCGACTACGACTGTGCTCCGCCCGTTGTCCGGGGCTCGCGGGAGCGGCTGCACAAGCTCTCCTTCAGCCTGGGCGTCAGCGCGGTGTTCTGATCCGGCGGCGGGAACGACCCTCTGTGCCGAATGTGCCGGGATCATCCCTGCGGTGCCTGTCGGCACACAAAAAAGGCGGACCCCAAGGTCCGCCTTTTCCATCGTATTTGTCTTCGGAAGCCGGTTACAGAATACCCTGCTCGAGCATCGACTTGGCAACCTTCATGAAGCCGGCGATGTTGGCGCCCTTCATGTAGTTGATGTAGCCGTCCTTCTCCGTGCCGTACTCCAGGCAGGCGTGGTGGATCGACGACATGATCTGATGCAGCTTGGCATCGACCTCCTCGGCCGTCCAGTTGAGCTTCTGTGCGTTCTGCGTCATCTCCAGACCCGACGTGGCCACGCCGCCGGCGTTCACGGCCTTGCCCGGTCCGTAGGGGATCTTCGCCGCGATAAAGGCGTCGATGGCCTCCGGGCGGCAGCCCATGTTGGAGACTTCGGCCACGATCTTCACGCCGTTGGCCAGCAGCTTCTTGGCATCCTCGCCGTCGAGCTCGTTCTGCGTGGCGCACGGCATGGCGATGTCAACCTTGACCTCCCACGGCTTGCGGCCCGGGAAGAACTGCGAGCCGGGGAACTTCTTGGCATAGGGTTCCACGACGTCGTTGTTCGAGGCGCGCAGCTCGAGCATGTAGGCGATCTTCTCCTTGTTCAGACCCTCGGCATCGTAGATGTAGCCGTCGGGACCCGAAATCGTCACGACCTTGGCACCCAGCTCCGTAGCCTTCGTTGCGGCGCCCCAGGCCACGTTGCCGAAGCCCGAGATGGCGATCGTCTGGCCCTTGATGTCCATGCCGGCCTTCTCGAGCATCTGGCGCAGGAAGTAGACGGCGCCGAAGCCCGTGGCCTCGGGACGGATGAGCGATCCGCCGTAGGTCATGCCCTTGCCCGTCAGCACGCCCGTGTTCTCGCGGGCCAGCTTGCGGTACATGCCGTAGAGGTAACCGATCTCGCGGCCGCCCACGCCGATGTCACCGGCCGGCACGTCGGTCTCGGGACCGATGTGGCGCCACAGCTCCGTCATGAAGGCCTGGCAGAAGCGCATCACCTCGCGATCCGACTTGCCCTTGGGGTTGAAGTCCGAACCGCCCTTCGCACCGCCCATGGGCAGCGTCGTCAGCGCGTTCTTGAAGATCTGCTCGAAGCCCAGGAACTTGAGGATCGAGGGGTTCACCGAGGGGTGGAAACGCAAACCGCCCTTGTAGGGGCCGATGGCGTTGTTGAACTGGATGCGGTAGCCGGTGTTGACCAGCACTTCGCCCTTGTCGTCGACCCATACCACCTTGAAGGTGAACATGCGGTCGGGCTCCACGATGCGCTCGGCAATGCGGCTGGCCTCGAATTCGGGGTGCTGGTTGTAGGTCTCCTCCACCGTCATGAGGACCTCACGGACGGCCTGCAGGTACTCGCTTTCGCCGGGGTGCTTGCGCTCAAGCTCCGCCATAATCTTGTTTACGTTCATAGCAATAGGTATTTGGTTGGTTGATTCTGTCGATCGGTTGTCTTTGCTGTTGCTGCCGGACAGTCCGGCGTTGTCTGTTACAAATATAGCAAATTTTATTATGGATTGTAACTTTTCGTGAAAAAAATCTGCGGGATCGTCATTCCGTAGTCTCTTCGCGGACCATGCCCCGGTTCGAGCGCCCGTCGATGGCCACCCACAGCGGCCGCTCGAAGCGCACGAGCCGCAGGTAGCGGCCCTCCCACTCGGCCGGCCGGGTGTCGAGCAGCTGTTCGCGGAAGATGCCCTCGCCGCGCGAGGGGTTGATCGTCAGGTAGCCCACGCCCAGCGACGTGACGTTCTGGAAGAAGTGCGTCCCCTGCGAGGGTTCGACGTCGAACGATTCGATGTTGCATTCGACGATGACCTTCGCCTCGGAGATGTGCGTCCACTTGACCGGCACGCCGAGGTAGGGGTCCGACGAGCCCCAGCGGCCCGGACCCACGAGGATGTAGCTGCGTCCCTCGTCGTGCAGGCGGGCGTTGAGGCCGAGCAGCTCGTCGGCGATCTTCTCGGTGACGAGCGAGCTGAAGGTTTCGCTGCGGACGTAGACGATGTCGGCGATCTCCGTCATGCGGCCGATGCCCAGGGCGCTCTCGCCGTAGATCAGCGCCCGGGAGGTATCCTCGCGGCTCCAGTCGATCGGGCGGTTGTCCTGGTTGTCGATGATCGGGCGGATCTGCAGCAGGTTGAAGATCCGCTGCCGCCCGGGTGCGACGTCCATGTTCACGGCGAACTCCACCTCCACGGGGCAGCGCATCTCCTCGGCCCCGATGCGGAGGATGTCCGAGACGATCTCCGCGAGCGGGAAGGTGTTGTACTTGAGGATGTTGTTGAAGGTGATGATGCGGCGTCCCCGGTCGAACGGACTGTCCGATATGCGTTCGTTCTCGCGGTCCCAGACCGAGCAGACGTGGCGGGCGTTGCGGTAGTCGCCGATCTCCTGCAGCGTCAGGCGGCGGAGGTTCACCGCGTCGTCGATCGACGTGCGGAACTCCTCGGGCCGCAGGCTCAGGGCCAGCACCTCGTTCTGCGTGTCGCGCAGCGCCAGCTCGGGCGTCGAGGTCTGGAGGACCTTCTGCGGATAGCGGGGCGAGAAGCGCAGCGTGCGGCCGCCGTCGACGACCAGCTTGCCCAGCCCCATGGCGATGTTGCAGACGCCGTCCTCGGGCTTCTCGTCGCCGATGGGGTAGTAGTTGATCGAGCGCGCCACGCCCGAGAAGGTCGGGAAGTAGAGCCCGTTCTGCTCCGTGCCGCACACCTCCTGCAGGATGACGGCCATCTTCTCCTCCGAGATGAGGTTCTGCGACGTCTGGATGTAGGCGCGCGAGGCGGCGAAGTAGACCGAGGCGTAGACGCTCTTGACGGCGCGCAGCACCAGGCGCAGCATCTGGTCCTCGTTCTCCGTGTAGGGGATCATGTAGGTCGAGTAGATGCCGGCGAAGGGCTGGTAGTGCGAATCCTCGAGTTTGGACGACGAGCGCACGGCCAGCGGCGTGCGGACGGTGCGGATGTAGGCCTTGAGCTCCTCCTGCAGCCGCTGCGGGATCGTCGAGGTGACGAACTCCGAGAGGATCTCCTCGTCGGAGGACTCCTGCGCGATGATGTACTTCAGCCCGTTCAGGTCGATGAACTCGTCGAAGTACTCCGTGGCGATGACCACCGAGCGGGGGATCATGATGCGCACCCCTTCGTGGCGGTCGTACTGCCGGTACTTGATGAGCATCGAGTTCATGAAGGCCAGGCCGCGGGCCTTGCCGCCGAGCGACCCCTCGCCGATGCGGGCGAAGGCCACGGCGTCGGAGTAGGTCTCGGGGTCGAAGCGTGCGACGACGCCCTGCCCGAGCAGCGTGCGGTAGTCGCGGATGAGGTTCTCGAGCACGCGGCGGTGCTCCTCGACCGAGGCGAAGTGGCTCTTGTTGTACTGGCGGATCGAGGCCGCCAGCGGGAAGAGGCCCCGCGAGTAGAGCCATTTCGAGAGGTGGTTCTGCGAGGTGTGGTACTCGAACGCGCGGTCGGGGATCGTGGCGATCATCTGTTGCATCTGGGCGAGGTCCTTCGCGCGGCCGATCTCGGCCCCCGTGTCGGGGTCCTTGAAGACGAAGTCCCCGAAGGCGAACTCCTTGGAGATGTATTCGTGCAGCTGCGTGAGCAGCGTCTTGGAGTTCTTGGCGATGAACCCCGCGCCGAGGCGCGCGGCCTCGTCGGCATAGGCCGTCTGCGAGGATTGCAGCAGCACGGGTATCAGCGGGTTGTCCGCCTTGATGCGGCGGCAGAGGTCGATGCCGGCGTCGAGCTTCTCGCTCTGCGGCGGGTCGTGGCGGTGCAGCACGAAGCCCACGTCGGAGATCACGCCCAGCAGGTTCTTCTTGTAGCGGTCGTAGAGCTCGGTGGCCTCCTCGTAGCTCGTGGCCAGCAGGATTTTCGGCCGCGCGCGCTTGCGCAGCACCTGCTGCTGTTCGTTGAAGGCGTCCTTCAGGAACTCGGTGTTCTGCAGCAGGATCAGCTTGTAGAGCTCGGGCAGGTAGGTCGAGTAGAAGCGGATCGAGTCCTCGACGAGCAGGATCGCCTGCACGCCTCCCTGGAGAATGTCCTCCGGGGCGTTCATGTGGTCCTCGATGAGCTTGATGATGGCGATGATGAGGTCTGTGTTGCCGTGCCAGCAGAAGATGTAGTCGAGCCCCGAGCGGTCCTGCTCCTCGATGCGGCGGTAGATGTCCTTCGAGAAGGAGGTCAGCAGCGCCACCGGACGGTTGGGGTGGTGCAGCTTGACGGTCCGGGCAAAGGTGAAGACGTCGGGTTCGCCGACGTTGTACATCGTCAGGATGAAGTCGAACGAGTCGTCCCCGGCGAGCAGGGCCAGCGCCTCGGAGGTCGAGCTCACGCGCGTGAACGACGGCGGGTTGGACATGTTCAGGTCGAGGTATTCCTGGTTGATCTGCGATTCGATGTGGCCGTCCTCCTCGAGGATGTAGCCGTCGTAGCTGCAGCAGACGAGCAGGATCTTGTGGATCCGGTACTTCATGAAGCGGTACTGGGCGAGGCTGTCGTCCGGGAGGTACTTTTCGAGACTCTGGTTCATGGGCATGGGGGTGTGTTCGGGTGTGGTGCGGACACGGCGGTGCGCATCGGCGGCCGGCGGCCGGCAGCGTGCGGCCGTCGGGGTGCGTACCGGGTGTCGGGCCGCACGGCCGGGGTCTTTGTCGTGTCTTGTCGCAAAACAAGTGATGTCAAATGTAAAAATACACAAAAAAATGGTTACCTTTGTTCGGATCAACGAATTTTCGGACGAATCTGGCAAAAAATGATGAATACGGCAAAATATACCCTGCAGGAGGTCACCTCGCCGGCCGTCGAGCGCGAGTGGCTCGACCTGCCCAAACGCATCTACCGGGGCAACCGCAACTGGGTCTGCCCGCTGGACTGTGACCTGCGGCGGGTCTTCGACCCGAAGGTCAACGACCTGTTCGCCGACGGCGAGGCCATCCGCTGGGTGGCGCGCGACGCCTCGGGCGAGGTCGTGGGTCGCATCGCGGCCTTCTACAACCGCGAGAAGGCGGCCCTCGAGGAGCAGCCCACGGGCGGCTGCGGCTTCTTCGAGTCGATCAACGACCAGCAGGTTGCCGACACGATGTTCGACGCCGCGCGCCTGTGGCTCGCGAGCCGCGGCATGGAGGCCATGGACGGCCCGGTCAACTTCGGGCAGCGCCGCGACTGGTGGGGGCTGCTCGTCGAGGGCTACGAGTTCCAGCCCCTCTACGCCAACCCCTACAATCCGCCCTACTACAAGGAGCTGTTCGAGAACTACGGCTTCAAGAACTACTTCAACCAGAACAGCTACATCTGGCGGGCCAACATCTCGGAGGCGAACGAGCGCATCTTCGACCGGGCCGAGCGGCTGCTGTCGATTCCGGGCTACCACGTCGAGAACATCGACATGAACAACCTGGAGGAGGCGGCCGAGAACTTCCGCCTGGTCTACAACAAGGCCTGGGCGCTCTTCTCGGGGGTCAAGCCCATGACGCGCGAGGAGGCGCTCGAGATGCTGCACGAGATGAAGCCGCTGATCGACCCGAACATCATCTTCTTCGCCTACTTCAACGACGAACCGATCGGCTTCTTCATCACGGTGCCCGACCTGAACTGCATCATCGGCCGCTTCAACGGCAAGTTCGGCCTGTGGCAGAAGCTCCAGCTGATGTGGGAGCTGAAGGTGCGCAAGCGCAGCAGCCGCATCTTCGGCATCATCTTCGGCATCGCGCCCGAGTTCCACGGCAAGGGGGTCGAGTCGGCGATCATGGTGCGCTACTGGCACTTCATGATGGAGAAGCAGACGCGCTACAAGACGCTCGAGCTGGCGTGGATCGGCGACTTCAACCCGGTGATGAACCGCATGATCGAGACCTACGTCTGCGCCACGCGCTACAAGGTCCACACCACCTACCGCTACCTGTTCGACCGCACGAAGGAGTTCCACCGCTGTCCGCGGCTGGGCGTCAAGCGGCGCTACGAGTGAGAATACCTTAATATCTTCATAATGAAAACCACCGTATTTACCAAGTACCACATCGCCGCGGGGGCCCGTATGGCCGAGTTCGCGGGATACAACATGCCCATCGAGTTCACGGGCATCAACGACGAGCACATGGCCGTGCGCGAGGGCGCGGGGGTCTTCGACGTGAGCCACATGGGCGAGATCTGGGTCAAGGGACCGCAGGCGTTCGCCCTGCTGCAGCACATCACCTCGAACGACGTTGCGAAGCTCTATGACGGCAAGGTGCAGTATACGTGCATGCCCAACGGCCGCGGCGGTATCGTCGACGACGTGCTGGTCTACCGCATCGACGCCGAGACCTACATGCTCTGCGTGAATGCCGCCAACATCGAGAAGGACTGGAACCATATCTGTGACGAGGGCCGTGCCTTCGGCATGGAGGCCGGCAGCGGCAAGCAGCTCTACAACGCCTCGGACGAGATCTGCCAGTTGGCCGTGCAGGGACCGCTGGCCATGAAGATCGTGCAGAAGATGTGCGACGAGCCCGTCGAGCAGATGGAGTACTACACCTTCCGCAAGATGAAGGTCGCCGGCGTGGACGCCATCCTTTCGATCACGGGTTACACGGGCTCGGGCGGCTGCGAGATCTACGTCGCCAACGAGGACGGCGAGCAGCTGTGGAAGGCCCTCTGGGAGGCCGGTGCCGAGTACGGGCTGAAGAACATCGGCCTCGGTGCGCGCGACACGCTGCGCCTGGAGAAGGGCTTCTGCCTCTACGGCAACGACATCGACGACACGACCTCGCCGCTGGAGGCCGGGCTGGGCTGGATCACGAAGTTTGCCGAGGGCAAGGACTTCATCGACCGTCCGCTGCTCGAACGGCAGAAGACCGAGGGGCTGAAGCGCCGGCTGGTGGGCTTCCGCATGGTCGAGCGCGGCGTGCCGCGCCACGGCTACGAGCTTGCCGCTCCGGACGGTACGATTATCGGTCACGTCACGTCGGGCACGATGTCGCCCTGCCTGAAGGTGGGCATCGGCATGGGATACGTGCAGACGGCCTACTCCAAACCGGGCAGCGAGATCGCCGTCGTGATCCGCGGCAAGGCGGTGAAGGCCGAAGTCGTCAGGATTCCTTTTGTATAACACATAACGCAACCAAAAACAGAAAACGCCATGAAGGCCAAATACCTCGGACTCGAACTCTCGAGCCCTGTCATCGTCAGCAGCTCCCCCTATACGGCCTCGAAGGCCTCCGTCGCGCAGTGCGTGCGCAACGGTGCCGGGGCTGTCGTGCTGAAGTCGATTTTTGAAGAGCAGATTCTCCGTCATGCCGCCGCACTGGAGTACGCCTCCGATGCCGGCATGGGCGACTCGGGCGAGTACCTCGAGCGCTACCTCGGCGACGCCTACAAGGCCGAGTTCCTGCAGCTGGTCCGCGACGCGGCGGGCGAGGGCGTGCCCGTCATCGCCAGCATCAACTGCATCGCTTCGGCCGCCGCATGGACCGACTATGCCGTCATGATGGCCGAAGCCGGAGCCTCGGCCCTCGAGCTGAACATCTTTCTCCAGCCGACGGACCGCCACCGCAAGGCCGCCGAGATCGAGCAGGAGTATGCCGATGTCGTGCGTGCCGTGGCCGCAGCCGTGAAGATTCCCGTTTCGGTGAAGCTGCCGCAGCGTCTGACCAACGTGCTGTCGGTCGCCGATGCCCTGCTGGCGCGCGGCGCCCGCGGCGTGGTGCTCTACAACCGCTTCTTCGAGCCCGACATCGACATCGAACGAATGGAGTTCACGAAGGGCAACCCCTTCAGCAGCCCCTCCGAACTGCGCAGCGTGCTGCGCCCGACGGCCCTCTGCTCGGCAGCGCTGCCGCAGCTCGATCTGGCCGTCTCGACGGGTGTGCACGACGGCCAGGCCGCCGTCAAGGCGCTGTTGTGCGGTGCCCGCGCCGTGCAGGTCTGCTCGGCGATCCACGAGAAGGGATACGGTGTCATCGCCGAGATCAACCGCTTCATCGACGAGTGGGCCGCGCGCCACGGCTTCGCGTCGCTCGAGGAGTTCCGCGGCAAGATGGACTTCGGGCATCCCGACAACGACATCTACCAGCGCGTGCAGTACATGAAGTACTTCCCGCACGATGCGGAGTAACCCCTGCGGTGCTCTCAACGCGACGCCCGCCGCCGGATGCTTCCGGCGGCGGGCGTCTGTTTCTGCGGCGGGCGTCTGTTTCTGCGGCGCGTCTGTTTCTGCGGCGTTCGTCTCTTCTGCGCGGTCGTTCGTCCCTGCCGAGATCGTCGTGTCTGTGCGTGGTCGTTCGTCCCTGCCGAGATCGTCGTGTCTGTGCGTGGTCGTTCGTCCCTGCGGCGGCGCTATTTGCGGCGGGAGGCGGCCTGTGCGCTTTCCTCCGCGAAGAGACGGTCGAAAAGCCGGTCGAGCCGCGGCGTGTCGCGGATCAGGGCGCGCAGCTCCTCGAGCCGCCGGGCATTCTCCGACTCGGCGATCCAGAGCCGCAGGTAGCCTCCCTCGCCATACTTCTCGCGCAGGTGTTCCAGACAGCGGGCGCGGTGCCCTTCGCGGTCGAGTGCGGGGTAGTGGTCGAGGCCGTACTGGATGGTGCGGCGCACGATCGTCACGGCGTCGATCTGACGGTCGGCCTCGGCGACGATGCGTCCGTAGATCGTGCGCGGCGGCCGCTTCGACGAAGCGCGGTGGTCCTCCACGGCGTCGCACATCACGGCCAGCTGCTCCGCGGAGAACCAGCGTGCAAGGCGGCTGTCCGCTGCGAGGATTTCGGCCGAGACGAGGTGGTGGCGTTCGCGGCCCGCGACGAGCCCCGTATCGTGGTAGGCCGCAATGGCGTAGACCATGTCGGTGTCGACCTCGCAGCGTGCGGCCAGCTCGAGGCTGCGCCGGATGACCGTGCGGACGTGGTCGGTGCCGTGGGCGCGGTCGAAGCTGTCGTAGCGCGGGATGATCTCCGCCTCGACGTATTCGACGAGCGAGGGGGTGGGGGATTGGAGTGCTGTCATCTGCATGGGGTGTGGCGTCGGTTGGGTAGTCTCTTCTGTCGGTGTGAAAAGAGCCCTCCGCACGGCGGAGAGCTCTCTTTCGGATTCGGCCCGGGGCAATGGCCCCCCTTCCGGTGTGTTTGCGGTGCCGGAGCGCTATTTGGCGTAGGCGACGGCGCGGGTCTCGCGGATTACGGTGATCTTCACCTGTCCGGGATAGGTCATCTCGTCCTGGATCTTCTTGGCGATGTCGTGCGAGAGGCTCTCCGACTCCTGATCCGAGAGCTTGTCGGCGCCGACGATCACGCGCAGCTCGCGGCCGGCCTGGATGGCGTAGGTCTTCACCACGCCGGGGTACGAGAGGGCAATGTCCTCCATCTCCTTCAGTCGCTTGATGTAGCTCTCGACCACCTCGCGGCGGGCGCCGGGACGGGCTCCCGAGATGGCGTCGCAGACCTGGATGATCGGGGCGATGAGCGAGGTCATCTCCACCTCGTCGTGGTGTGCGCCGATGGCGTTGCAGACCTCGGGCTTCTCCTTGTACTTCTCGGCGAGCTTCATGCCGATGATGGCGTGCGGCAGTTCGGGTTCGTCGTCGGGCACCTTGCCGATGTCGTGCAGCAGACCGGCGCGGCGTGCGATCTTGGGGTTGAGCCCCAGCTCGGCGGCCATGATGCCGGCCAGGTTGGCCGTCTCGCGGGCGTGCTGCAGGAGGTTCTGCCCGTAGGAGGAGCGGTACTTCATCTTGCCGATCATGCGGATGAGCTCGGGGTGCAGTCCGTGGATTCCGAGGTCGATGGTCGTGCGTTTGCCGACCTCGACGATCTCCTCCTCGATCTGCTTCTGCACCTTGGCCACGACCTCCTCGATGCGTGCGGGGTGGATGCGGCCGTCGGTGACGAGCTGGTGCAGGGCCAGGCGTGCGATTTCGCGGCGCACGGGATCGAAGCCCGAGAGGATGATCGCCTCGGGCGTGTCGTCGACGATGATCTCGATGCCCGTCGCGGCTTCGAGCGCGCGGATGTTGCGGCCCTCGCGGCCGATGATGCGGCCCTTGACCTCGTCGCTCTCGATGTTGAAGACCGTCACGGCGTTTTCGATCGCCGTTTCGGTGGCCACGCGCTGGATCGACGCCACGATGATGCGCTTGGCCTCCTTCGTGGCGGTCATCTTGGCCTCCTCGATCGTCTCGTTGATGTAGGCGGCGGCGTCGGCCTTGGCCTCGGCCTTCATGTTCTCGACGAGGATGTTCTTGGCCTCCTCGGAGCTCATGCCGGAGATCTGTTCCAGCCGGACGTTCTGCTCGCGGCGCACCTGGTCGACCTCCTCCTTCTTGTGCTCGAGAATCTGGAGCTGGTTCTGCAGCTGCTCCTTCATCCGCTCGTTTTCGCGCATGCGGTTCTCCAGTTCGCGCTGCTGGTTCTGGAGGTTCTGCTCGATCTGCTTGGCGCGCTGTTCGCTCTGCGCGAGCTTCTGGTTGCGCTCGTTGACCTGACGGTCGTGTTCGCTCTTGAGCTGTATGAACTTCTCCTTGGCCTGCAGGATCTTCTCCTTCTTGAGCATCTCGCCTTCGGCCTCGGCCTCCTTGAGGGCCTCCTCGCGTTTGCGGCGGATCGATGTCTTGGCCACCAGGTTGGTGACCACGGCGTAGACCACGACGGCCGCGACGGCGACGCAGACTGTCAAAATAATATCCATGTTGGTTTTACGTGTTTTTAATTATTAGTTAGGTTCCTGATAGTTGCAACAAAAAAACCGCATAGGATTCCTTAGTCTCGTTTGACGAATCTGCAAAGATAAGTCATGTGTGGGGGCTCGGGGAATCGCAATCTTCCAACGGTACGCCGAAGCGGACACCCCCGAAGGGGTTAAGGCCTGATTTTGAAGCACCGCAAGTTGCCCCAATATAAAAAGTGTTCAGTTTCGCAAAGCTGTAAGGAATCTATGCGGGTAGATTTTTTCCTTCGTATGTGAAAGAGCCTTTGTCGATTCCGAGGTCCGGGTGCCTTCGCACGCATTCTCCCGCTCCGTCCCTTCGCTCGTCCTCGTTATGTCTTTTCGTTTCGTTCGTCTCGTCTCTCGTCTGCCTGCCTGTTGCCTGTCGCCTCCGCTCCGAATGGCAGGTCCTTCCCGGCATGCGCCTCTCCGATCGGCGGGCCCTTCCCGGGTTGCACTGTTCCCGGACCTTCCCGCCTTGCGCCTTCTGCGGCTGCCTTCCGGGTCGTGCCCTGACTTGCCTCTCCGCCTTCTGCGGCTGCCTCGCGGGCGTGCCTTACTTGCCTCCGGGCTTCCTGTGGCCTTTTCTCGGTTCGGACCATCCGGGTTATCCCCAAACTGCCTTCCGGGTTGTGCCCTGACTTGCCTCTCCGCTTTCTGCTCCTCTCCTCGGTTCAGATCTTTCACCCTCCCCTCGGGTTGTACCTTTTCTCGCCCCCCCCCGGTTATTTTTCGGGTTCGAGCTCGTTGAGGTAGGCGTCGATCCGCTCGTCGAGACGGTGAAGCCTTTTCAGGTCCTCGTCGCCGACTTCGCGGCTCTGCCGCATCTCGACGGTCGCGATGGCGAACTTCAGCGCCGTCATCGAGAGGTAGTCCTTTTCGCTCCAGTTCTCGTATCGCTTCTGCATGATTCGCGCGAGGTACGTGTTGACCTCGCGTTCGGCCAAACGGTACATCTCCTCCTTGTCGCTCTCGATGTCGAATGCGTAGCTTCGGCCCGCGACCTTGAGCGTTATCGCCTGTTTAGCCATCGTTTCAGCGTGCGTTATCTCTGTTCAGCGTCCTGTGTCGTCGGAACGGCGCCCTCGGGTTTCTCCAGCAGCGCGATGCAACGGTCCACCTCCCGCATAAGACGGTTGACGCGGGCCCGCGCCTTCGCCCGGTTGCGCCCTCCACCCGAGAGTCCTTCGGCCAGCTGCATGCGCCCGACCTCGGCGTCGAGTGCGCGGATGCGCTCCTCCTGCGCCCGGTTGGCGATCTTCAGCGCGTCGCGTTCGGCGGTCAGCTCCCGGCAGAGCGCACTCAATCGCCTGTGGTCCTCGATGAGCGCCCCGATCCGGGCTTCGATGTTCGCTATCACGCTCTTGTCGGCCATGGGCTTCGGGTAAAGTTCCTTTTACTTTTCAAAGGTACGCAAAAGAACGGTAAAAAGCAAATTTTTTATTTCCGGGGCCGTGGCGCCTCCACGTGCCCGTAGAGGTCGTAGTCGGCTCCGCGGTCGATCCGGACCTCGTAGAAGTGGCCGCGGAGCAGACGTCGTTCGGCTGCGGGGATCAGAATCTCCTGGTCCACCTCGGGCGAGTCGTACTGCGTGCGTCCGACGTAGAAGTCGCCCTGCCGCGAGTCGATGATGACGCGCTCGATGCGGCCCACGCGGCGCAGGTTGTTCTCGAGCGAGATCGTGTGCTGCAACTCCATGATGCGCTCCACGCGCTGCTGCTTGACCTCGTCGGGGACGTCGTCGTGCAGTTCGCGTGCCGAGAAGGTCCCCTCCTCCTCGGAGTAGGCGAAGACCCCGAGGCGCTCGAAGCGCACGTCGCGCACGAACTCCATGAGCTCCGCGAAGTCGGCCTCCGTCTCGCCGGGATAGCCCACCAGCAGCGTCGTGCGCAGCGCCAGGTCGGGAATCGCCGCGCGCAGCCGCGCGATGAGCGCCAGCGCCTCGGCCTTCGTGTGGCGGCGGTGCATGGCCGACAGCTGCGCGTCGGAGATGTGCTGGAAGGGAATGTCGAGGTATTTGCAGATCTTGGGCTCGGAGGCCATCACCTCGATCACGTCGTCGGGGAATGCCGCGGGGTAGGCGTAGTGGAGGCGGATCCACTCGATGCCGTCGATGCGGCACAGGCGGCGCAGCAGCTCGGCCAGCCGCCGCTCGCCGTAGAGGTCGATGCCGTAGTAGGTCGTGTCCTGCGCGATGACGATCAGCTCGCGGACCCCTGCGGCGGCCAGTTTGCGGGCCTCCTCCTCGAGTGTCTCCATCGGCACGGAGACGTGGCGCCCGCGGATGAGCGGGATGGCGCAGTAGCCGCACATCCAGTTGCATCCCTCCGAAATCTTCAGATAGGCGTAGTGGCGCGGCGTCGAGAGCAGCCGTTCGGTCTCCAGCGCCGGGTCCTGGGATGCGCCGAGCGCCCGGATGATGCCGTCCCACGTGCGGGCGCCGAAGTAGTCGTCCACCTCGGGGATCTCGTGGCGCAGTTCGTCGGCATAGCGCTCCGAGAGGCAGCCGATGACGAACAGGCGGTCGATCTTTCCGGCCTGCTTGGCGGCCGCGGCGCGCAGGATCATCTCGATGGACTCCTGCTTGGCGTCGCCGATGAAGCCGCAGGTGTTGATGACGACGGTGCGGGCGTCGGTGCGGTCGCTGTCCCACACCACGCTGTAGCCCGCCGCGGCGAGCCGCGCCATGAGGTGCTCGCTGTCGACCGTGTTTTTCGAGCAGCCGAGCGTGATGACGTTGATTTTTTTCATGTCGTTCGTTTCGCGGATTCCGCCCCGCCTCCGGGACCGGCCCTCGCCGGGGCGCGGCCGGGATGCGGGGGTGTTGCTGCGGCCCTTGCCGCTTGACGTTTCCTACTTCCCGGCGTCGCCGAACAGCGCGTCGACAAACTCCCGGCGGTCGAAGATGCGCAGCTGGTCGATGCCCTCGCCGATGCCGATGTAGCGCACCGGAATGCGGAACTGGTCGCTGATGCCGATCACTACGCCGCCCTTGGCCGTGCCGTCGAGCTTCGTGATGGCCAGCGAGGTGACCTGCGTGGCCTGCGTGAACTGTCGGGCCTGCTCGAAGGCGTTCTGTCCCGTCGAGCCGTCGAGCACGAGCATCACCTCGTGCGGCGCGCCGGGGATGACCTTCGACATGACGTTGCGGATCTTCGTCAGCTCGTTCATCAGGTTGATCTTGTTGTGCAGGCGGCCCGCCGTGTCGATCAGCACGACGTCGGCGCCGTTGGCCTTGGCCGAGGTGAGCGTGTCGAAGGCCACCGATGCGGGGTCGGAGCCCATCTCCTGGCGGATCATCGTCGCTCCGGCGCGGTCGGCCCACACCTTGAGCTGGTCGATGGCCGCGGCGCGGAACGTGTCGGCCGCGCCGATCCACACCTTGCGCCCGGCCTTCGTGAGCTGTGCGGCGAGTTTGCCGATGGTCGTGGTCTTGCCGGCGCCGTTGACCCCCACGACCATCACGACGTAGGGCTCGCCCGGCCGGGCGTCCAGTCCGAAGTTGCCCTCCGTGGCGTGGGCCTCCTCCAGCAGGGCGGCCACCTCCTCGCGCAGGATGCGCTGCAGCTCCGAGGCGTTCATGTACTTGTCGCGGGCTACGCGCTCCTCGATGCGGCGGATGATCTTCACGGTCGTCTCGACGCCGACGTCCGAGGTGATGAGCACCTCCTCCAGGTCGTCGAGCACGTCGGCGTCGACCGTCGAGCGGCCCGCCACGGCGCGTGCGAGTTTCGAGAAGAGGCCCGTCTTGGTCTTTTCCAGCCCGGCGTCGAGCTGCCGCCGCTCCTCGCGCGCCTCCTCCTGCGGGGCCGGCGCGGCGTTATCCTGTCTCTTTTTGAAAATGTCGAAGAATCCCATAGCAATACATTATCCGCACAAAGATAACAAGAAAGTTTGGAAAAAAACGTTACCTTTGCGATATACCTATTATATACCTTTGTGAAGATGAAGAAAAGCACGCTGCTGCTGTTTTGGGCGCTGTGCTGCGGCATTTCGGCCGCCGTGGCGCAGGATCTGATCGTCAGGACCGACTCTACGCGCATCGAAGCCCGCGTGACGGAGGTCTCGCCCGAGACGGTGCGTTACAAGCGCTTCTCGAATCCCGACGGCCCGACCTATGTCCTGCCCGTCGCCGGGATCGACTATATCCGCTATGCCAACGGCGAGACGGACCGCTTCCGGCAGCCGGCCGCTCCGGCTCCTGCTCCGGATGCCCCCGTTGCGGCCCCGGCTCCTGCCCCCGCTCCGGCTCCCGAGGTTGCTGCTCCCGTTCCGGGTACGCCCGCTGCCCCGGCTCCGGGTGCTCCTGTACCGGGTACGCCCGCTGCCCCGGCTTCTGTGTCCGCCCCGGCTCCGGATGCCCCCGCCCCGGCGGCACCGGCAGCACTCCCCGTGCAGTACGAACTCAAGCGCTATGCCGTGGGGGACTATTACGATTTCAACGGCGTGAAGGGGGTTGTCTGCAAGGTGACGGAGGACGGCCTGCACGGGATGGTGGTTTCGCTCGACGAGGTGATGATTCCCTGGAGCGTGTTCCGCAAGCCCGACCTGCGCACGGTGGGGGCTGTCGACCGGACGGACGGACGGGTCAACATGCAGATCGTGGCCCGCTACATCGCCGAGAACGGATTGTCGTGGGACGACTTCCCGGCCTTCAAGTGGTGCCGCGAGCAGGGCGAGGGGTGGTATCTCCCGGCCATCGACGAGGTGCTGGCCATCGGCAACAACTTCAACGGCGGGACGCGCATGCATTACGACCGGCAGGCCCGCAACCGCTTCAACGATGCGCTCAAGGAGCATGGCGGCAAGCGGATGGACCGGCTGGTCTACTACTTCTCCTCGACCGAGCAGGATGAAAAGAGCGTCTACACCTCCCACATGGACATGAAGCCCCCCTACGTCGTCGGGATTCCCAAGTACAACAAGTTCCTCGTGCGGGCCGTGCATCTGTTCTGACCGCCGAGTATCTGTTCTGACCGTCGGGCATCGGTTCTGATTGCCGCGGTCGGAGCCGAAAACACACAAAGGGCGTCCCGAAAGACGCCCTTTGTATTTAAGATCGCTCTTAAATACTACTTCTTCTCGAAGAAATCCTTTACCTGGTCGTTGGCGATGACGCCCTCCTTGAACATGTAGGCTCCGGTCTTCTCCGACTTGACCATCTTGATGCACTTGGTAAACTGCTTGCCCGTGCCGGTCTTCAGCGTTGCGACTACTTTCTTTGCCATAAAGCTTCCTTACTATTTGATTTCACGGTGAACGGTAACCCGCTTCAGGAACGGATTGTACTTCTTGCGCTCCAGACGCTCGGGGGTGTTCTTCTTGTTTTTGGTGGTGATGTAGCGGGACATTCCGGGAACGCCGCTCTCCTTCTGTTCGGTGCACTCGAGGATGACCTGAACTCTGTTTCCTTTCTTTGCCATTTGTTACGAGTTTTTAGTGTACGGCCTTTGCTGCGACAGCCTCGCGCAGTGCGACTGCAAGACCCTTCTTGTTGATGGTTTTCATGCCGGCGGCCGACACCTTCAGGGTGATCCAGCGGCCCTCCTGCTCCGACCAGAAGCGCTTGGTTTTCAGATTGGGGCTGAACTTGCGCTTGGTCTTGTGGTGCGAGTGCGAGACGTTGTTGCCCACGATCGCCACCTTGCCTGTGATTTCGCAAACTTTCATGTTCGATAAAAATTTAATTAAATCCCTTGAAAGGGAGTGCAAATATACAATCTTTTCGGCAAATCGCCAAAATATCGACCGATTAATGACTTTTCGGGGCGCCGGGCGGTGAAAATCCGCCGTCGCACGCCGGAATTACTCCGCAGCCTTCTCCTCTTCGAGGCAGTCGCGCAGCAGTCCGATGGCGAAGGCCGAGGCGCGGTCGATGATCTGCCCGCGGTCGGTGCCGCACTGCTTGAGGATGGCCTGCGTGCCGCGGGGGGTCGCCACGGCGATCCACACCGTGCCGACGGGTTTCTCGGCCGAACCTCCCGTGGGGCCTGCGATGCCGGTCGTTGCCACGGCGTAGTCGGCGCCCGAGATGCGGCGTGCCCCTTCGGCCATGTGGCGGGCCACCTGCTCGCTCACGGCGCCCCAGCGGGCGATCTCCTCGGCCGGAACACCCAGGACGCGGCTCTTGGCCTCGTTGCTGTAGGCCACCACGCCGCAGAGGAAGTAGGCTGATGCGCCGGGCATGGCCGTGAAGCGTGCGGCGATCGCCCCGCCCGTGCAGCTCTCGGCCGTGGCGAGGGTCTCGCCGCGCTGCGTGAGGATGCCGTGCACGAGCTCCTGCATCGAGGCGCGCTCGAAGCCGATGACGTGGTAGGGGATCAGGCGGCGCAGCGCCTCGAACTGGCGGTCGATCTCGCGGGCAACGCTCTCGCCCTCGACCTCGTAGGCCGACAGGCGCAGCCGCACGACGCCCGGGCTGGGCAGGTAGGCCAGCTTCAGGTAGGGCGGCAGGGCATTCTCCCAGGGGGCGATCTTCTCGGCAAGCATCGACTCGGCCAGTCCGGCGGTGATCATCGTGCGGTGGACGATCTGCCGCAGGGCGAAGCGGGCCTTCAGGCGCGGCATCACCTCGTCCTGCATCAGGTGCTCCATCTCGAAGGGAACGCCCGGCAGCGAGACGACCACGCGGCCGTCGCGCTCGAACCACATGCCCGGAGCCGTGCCGTGGGCGTTGAAGAGCACCGTGCAGCAGGCCGGAACGAGCGACTGCGAGCGGTTGAGCTCGTTGTATTCGATGCCGCGCGCCGTGAGCATGCGCTCGACGTGCTCGGCTACGCGGGCGTCGGGCACCAGCTCGCTGTGGAACATCTCGGCGAGCGTCTTCTTGGTGATGTCGTCCTTCGTGGGGCCGAGGCCGCCGGTGAGGATCACGACATTCGACTCCTCCAGCGCCCGTTCGATGCTCCCGATGATCTGCGTGCGGTCGTCGCCGATCGAGAGCTTCTCGCGGACGACGATGCCCGCGGCATTGAGGTGTTTGGCGATGGATACGGAGTTGGTATCCACGATCTGGCCGATGAGAATCTCATCGCCGATGGTGATAATGGTGGCTTTCATGGTTTGAAAGAGCTTGTTCTGTTCACGCCTGCGGAGCCTCGTGCCCGGCGCCGGATTCCGGGGCGGCAGTTTCAGCGGAGGATTCCGGGTCGGTCTCTTCGGCAGCAGCTTCGGTAGCAGCTTCTGCGGCAGCCTTCTCTGCTGCGGCTTTTTCTGTGGCGGCTTTCTTTGCGGCAGCTTTTTCCGCATCGGCAATCAGCGCCCGGCAGATCTCTCCGACCAGGGCGGGCCCTTCGTAGACGTAGCCCGTGTAGAGCTGCACGAGGTCGGCTCCGGCGTCGAGCATCGCCCGCACGTCGTCGGCCGACATGAGTCCTCCCACGCCGATGATGGGGAAGTTGCCCCCCGAGCGGGTGTGGATACGGCGCACGATCTCCACGGTGCGGGCCGTGAGCGGAGCCCCGCCGATGCGGCCGTTGCCGATCTTGTCGAGCGACTCGCGGCTGGTCTGAAGCCCGTCGCGGAGCAGCGATCCGTTGGCGGCGACGATGCCGTCGAGCGGCGTTGTCAGCAGGATGTCGCTGATGCGGTCGATCGCCTCGTCCGACATGTCGGGCGAGACCTTGAGCATGATGGGCCGGTACTGGTTCTGTCCGCGGCGGAAGTCGAAGAGCGGATCGAGGATCCGCAGGATACTTTCGCGCGAGTGGCTGGCGCCGTCGCGGCAGGCGTTGTCGCAGCAGATGTTCACGGTGAAGTAGTCGGCATACTGGTAGAGGCTGCGGAAGAGCTTCAGGTAGTCCGCCGGGGCGTTCTCGGGCGGCGTTGAGGTGTTGCGGCCGATGTTGCAGCCGACGATGACCCCTTCGTGGGGGCGGCGCAGGTGCTGGATCATGCGCTCCAGTCCGCGGTTGGCCAGCCCCGTGCGCTGGATGATGGCGCGGTCTTTGGGCAGGCGGAAGATGCGCGGGCGCGGGTTGCCCGGTTGCGGGCGCGGCGTGACCGTGCCCACCTCGACGAATCCGAAGCCGAGGGCCGCGAACTCGCGGAACGCCTCGCCGTTGCGGTCGAAGCCGGCGGCCAGCCCGACGGGGTTGCGGAACCGGATGCCGAAGACCTCGCGTTCGAGGGCGGGGTGCTCCACGCCGTAGCACTTGTGGAGCAGCCAGCGTCCTCCCGGGATCATGCCGATGATGCGCAGCAGCAGGATGACAACCCGGTGTGCCCGCTCGATCGAGAGCGAGAAGAGGATGGGTTTTATGACTCGTTGGTACATGCGAACCTCCGTAAATTGGCGCAAAGGTACAAAAAAAAGATGATTGTGTGCACTTTCCGCCCTTTTTGCGACGTCGGAACGACGAGATGGCGACGCTGCGACGGTGCTGGGACCTCCGTCGGAGCCTTCGACCGGGGCCTTCGCCGGGGCTTTCGCCGGGGTCTCCGTCCGGGCTTTCGACCGGGCCTGTTGCCGGGGCTGTGCGGCGTCGGCCGTGCGCGGCGGGTGGGTCCGGTCGCCCTTCACCCGTTTTTATTCATCAGAAGTATTCGCGGCGGTAGCGGTAGTGGTCGCGCAGCGACTCGAACTCCTCGGGTGAGGCCTTCAGGTGCCGGCTCTCCGCCTCGATGTCGTAACGGGTGCCGATCGTGCGGCAGAGCTCCTCCCACGAGATCGGCCGCGGCGTCGAGGGGGGCACTTCGGGCGGATACCACCCCTCGAGCGGGAAGCCGAAGAAGCGGGCAAGCGTGGCGACGGACTGCGCCGTGGCGTTGGCCTTGCCCTGCTCGGAGTAGCCGGCGATGTGGGGCGTTGCGAGCAGCGCGCGGTCGAGCAGTGTGTGGTCGAGGTGCGGCTCGTGTTCCCAGACGTCCAGCACGCAGTCGTGGCCGCTTGCCTTCAGCGCCTCGCCGTCGACCACCTCGCCGCGCGAGGAGTTGATGACCACGGCGCCGGGCTTCATCTGCGCAAGGAGCGAGGCATCGGCCAGGTGGCGCGTCGTGGCGTCGAGCGGCGTGTGGAAGGTGATGAGGTCGGCCTCGCGGACCACCTCGCCCAGCGGCCGGAAGCCGGCGTGTTCGCGCTCCTCGCGCGGCGGGTCGCAGCATACGGTGCGGAACCCCCACGCCTCGGCATAACTCTTGACCAGCGAACCGACGTGTCCCACGCCGACGATGCCGAGCGTCCGCTCGCGGGGTGTCCAGCCTTGCCGGCGGGAGAGATGGGCCAGCACGGCGCCGATCCACTGCAACACGCCCCGGGCGTTGCAGCCCGCGGCCGTGGCGACGCGGATGCCCCGGGCGGCGCACCAGGCCGTGTCGATGTGGTCGAATCCGATCGTCGCCGTGGCGATCAGCCGCACGGACGACGCCCCGAGCAGGGCCTCGTTGCAGCGCGTGCGCGTGCGGATGACCAGCGCATCGGCCGTGCAGACATCCTCCGCACCGATGGCCGCTCCGGGCAGGTAGCGGACCTCGGCCCACGGCTCCAGCACCCCCCGCAGGAAGGGTATGGCGCTGTCGGCGACGATTTTCGGGATGGAATTTTTTGTCATCGCTCCTTTTTCTTTGACGTGGGCAAATATAGAGAAAAAATAAAATTTTCGTACCTTTGCCCATCAACAATCGCTTTATGGAACAGAAAACCTTCGATCCGGACGGCGTGGGGGTCGACAACGGCACCTATTTCGGCATGCCGTTCGATCCCGAGACGGCGGCCCTGGTGCTTGTCTCGGCTCCGTGGGACGTGACGGTCTCCTACGGTGCCGGCACGGTCTATGCGCCCGACGCGATCATCGAGGCCTCCACGCAACTCGATTTCTACGATCCGCTGGCGCCCGACGCCTGGCGCTGCGGCATCGCCACGGCCGACATCGACTATTCGCTGCAGGAGCTCTCGCAGCGGCTGCGCTCCGACGCCGAGAAGGTGATCGAGCACCTCGAAGGGGGCGGGAGCCCCGACGACGACTATGTCGTGCGCAAGATCCGCCGCGTGAACGAGGGGTGCGCCGTGCTGAACGCCAACATCGAGGCGCAGGCCGGCCGGTGGCTCGATGCGGGGAAGATCGTGGGGCTGGTCGGCGGCGACCACTCGACCCCCTACGGGCTGATCCGCGCTCTCGGGGCCCGGCACGAAGGCTTCGGCATCCTGCACATAGACGCCCACTGCGACCTGCGCGACGCCTACGAAGGGTTCCGCTTCTCGCACGCCTCGATCATGTACAACGTCCTGCGTGACGTGCCGCAGGTCGCGCGCATCGTGCAGGTCGCCGTGCGCGACTTCAGCCGCCGCGAAGCCGACCTGGCCGCCTCGTCGGGGCGCATCGTCATCTTCGACGATCTCTCGCTCTCCGAGGCGGAGTTCCGCGGCGAGCCGTGGGACGCGCAGTGCCGCCGCATCGTCGAGGCGCTGCCCGCGGAGGTCTACGTGAGCTTCGACATCGACGGACTCTCGTTCGAGAACTGCCCCCATACCGGTACGCCCGTGCCGGGCGGACTCTCCTTCAACCGGGCGGTGTGGCTGCTGGCGGCCGTCGTTCGCTCGGGCCGCCGCATCATCGGCTTCGACCTGGTGGAGGTGTCGCCGGCGCCCGAGGAGCGGATCGATGCCATCACCGGGGCCCGCATGCTCTGGAAACTCTGCGGACAGGCCCTGCTGTCGAACGATAAAAACCACGAAACTGCATGAGACTCTTCTCCCTCTACGGCTGGATCCGCAAGCGCCACCTGATCGGCATCCGCGGACGCGACTTCATCGAGGCACCCTGGTCGGGCGGCGTGGTGCTGCTCGTCTGCGTCATCGTGGCCATGCTGCTGGCCAACCTCCCGGCGACGAAGCTCTACTACCACCACCTGCTCGAGACCGACCTCTCGCTGATGATCCACTCCCCGGACGGGGTCATCAACTGGATCTTCCCGCGCGGCATGACCGTTGAAAAGTTCATCAACGACGGTCTGATGGTCTTCTTTTTCTTCTCCGTGGGGCTCGAGATCAAGCGCGAGATCGTCTGCGGGCAGCTCTCCTCGATGCGGCAGGCGATCCTTCCCGTGCTGGCGGCGGCGGGCGGCATGCTCGTCCCGGCGATCATCTTCACGGCCTTCAACCACGGAACCGAAGCCGCCAACGGATGGGGCATTCCCACGGCCACCGACATCGCCTTCGCCATCGGCATCCTCTCGATGCTGGGCAGCCGCGTGCCGCTGTCGCTCAAGATCTTCCTCACGGCGCTGGCCATCGCCGACGACCTCGGCGCCATCCTCGTCATCGCGCTCTTCTACGGCGGCAAGGTACAGATCACCTGCCTGCTGATTGCCCTGGCGATCATGCTGCTGGTCTACTTCATGAACAAGATGGGCGAGAAGCGCGTCATCTCCTACGTCATCCCGGCCGTCGTGGTGTGGGGCCTCTTCTACTACTCGGGCGTGCACTCGACGATCTCGGGCGTGGCCATGGCGCTGCTCATCCCCATGTCGCCCCGCTACGGCAAGGAGTACTTCGCCCGCAAGATGCGCCTGCTCAAGGAGAAGCTCAACCGCGTCGAGGCGGCCGATTCCGACTTCCCGAACGACGAACACCGTTTCTACCTGCGCGAAATGCGCATCCTGGCCTCCGATTCGGTGGGCATGAGCTACCGCATGGAGCATGCCCTTTCGCCCTACGTGACCTTCCTCGTGATGCCGATCTTCGCCCTGGCCAATGCCGGCGTCGAGATCGGATCGCTCGAATACCTCAATATTTTCCACTACTCGCCCGTGATCGGTTCGGTCGGCATGGGCGTCTTCTTCGGACTGCTGATCGGCAAGCCGCTGGGCATCTTCCTCGCAAGCTGGCTCGCCGTGCGTTCGGGGGTGGCCGTGATGCCCGAGGGGGCGAACTGGCGGATGCTCTTCGCCGTGGCCTGCCTGGGCGGTATCGGTTTCACGATGTCGCTCTTCGTCGACTCGCTCGCCTATACGGACACCGCGCTCATCGACCGCGGCAAGATCGCCATCCTGATGGGTTCGACGGCCGCCGCCGTGCTGGGCAGCCTGCTGATTCTGGCATTTGCAAAAAAGAAGTGACTTGCGTATGAAAACGACTCTGATCGTCCTGTGTGCGGCCGCGGGCCTGCTGGCCGGCGGCTGCTCGAAAAAGACCTCCGGCGGGGTGAACCTCCGTTCGGATGTCGACTCGGTGGCCTATGTCATCGGCATGAACGTGGGGCTGAACCTCCAGCGGATGGACTCGACGCTCAACGTGGCGGCCGTCTGTGAGGGGATACGCGACGTCTTCGCCGCAAAGACGAAGCTCTCGATGGAGGAGGCCGAGACCTTCTACCTGGCCTATGTCAACTACCTGCTGCCGGAGAAGGCCCGCGCCTACGAGGAGCAGTTCCTCGCCGACTTCGCCAAGTCGAACCGTTCGTATGCCCGCACGTCTTCGGGCGTGACCTACTCCGTCGAGGAGGTGGGTGACCAGAACAACATCCCCGCCTCCGAGCGCGACAGCGTGGTGATGCGCGTGGTGATCCGTTCGGTCGACGGACGGCAGCTCTACTCCTCCTACGAGCGCGGCGACTCGCTGCGCATGGCCCTTTCGGAGATGACGCGCGGCCTGAAGGAGAGCGTGAAGCTGATCGGGCAGGGCGGGCGCATCCGGGCCTGGATGCCCTCGTCGGCGGCCTTCGGAGCCGACGGCAGCAAGGAGTTCGGCGTGGGCCCCAACGCGACGCTCGACTACGAGATCGAGCTTCTCGATGTCGACAAGTATGCGAATCGTTCGCGTCGCGGCAATTTGCGCTGATATTCGTGACACAAGTTGCGATAATTTGTTATCTTTGCGCGGAAAAACGAACAAGGCAAACACAAAATATTCCGAGACAATGAAAAAGATTCTTTTTGCAGCGGCACTTGCGGGTGCTGCGCTCATGACTGCCTGCGGCAGCAAGAGCAACGGCGTGCAGATGGGCAGCCTGTCGGAGTTCGACTCGCTGTCGTATGCGCTGGGCGCCAATGTCGCAACGGGCTTCTCGTATCAGCTCCGCGACGTGCCTTTCGACTGGAAGGCCGTCGAGACAGCGATGATCGAGAGCGCTACGGGCAAGAGTTCGTTCGAGAAGCACAGCGAATCGGTCGAGAAGCTGCGCGAGTTCTTCATGACCAAGCGCGGCGAGCGTGCACGCGCCATCGCCGAGAAGCGTGCCGCAGCCGACAGCGCGCGTCTGGCCGGCGGCGACACGACGAAGGTGGAGTATCCGGTGGCCGATCCCGAGATGTTCGAGTCGGAGGAGGAGCGCACCGAGATTTCGCAGGCTCTGGGCAACGACCTCGGCTACGGCATCAGCCAGAGCGAAATGCCGCTTCAGCTGGTGTGGATCGCACAGGCCATGCAGGACGTGCGTGACGGCAACGCCAAGATGGACGAGATGGAGGTGAACCGCTACATGCAGCACTACATGATGGTGACGCGCCCGGCCGAGAACGCCGCCGCATCGAAGGCCTGGCTGGAGAAGAAGGCCAAGAAGTCCGGTGCGAAGACGACCGAGTCGGGTCTGGTCTACAAGATTGTGAAGGCCGGTGACGAGACGGTGAAGGCTTCCGATCCGCGCGACGTGGTGAAGGTGCAGTATACGGGCCGCACGCGCACGGGCCGCGTCTTCGACAGCTCGATCTTCGAGAACCTGCCCGAGGACCTGCAGGCGCAGCGCAAGCAGTACATGCCCGACTCGTATGACAAGAACGAGGGCGTGGAGTTCCCGCTCAACCGGGTAATCAAGGGCTGGACTGAGGGTATGCAGCTCGTCGGCAAGGGCGGTAAGATCATGCTCTGGATTCCTTCCGATCTGGCATACGGCCCGCGCGGCAACCGCGGCATCGGCCCCAACGAGGCGCTGGAGTTCGAGGTGGAGGTGCTCGACGTGACGCCCTACGAGGAGCCCGCTCCGGCCGATTCGACGGCTGTGGCCCCCGCAGAAAAACCTGCTGCGGAGCAGACCGAATCGAAATAATGTGACAAGGTGCGGCGCATGCCGCCGCGCTTTCGGAGCCGGATCTCATTGCGAGGTCCGGCTCTTTTTTTGCCGTGTGAGGCGGGTTCTCTCGGTGGCCGGGCGTGCGGGAGAAGCGTGTTGCGGGCGGGGGCTTCTTCCGCCCGTTGGAACGTGTGGCGGTGGGCACCGTCCGGGGAGCTGTTTCCCGGGATTGGAACCGGAGATGCGCCGGGCGGATTCGGAAGAGTTTGGACGGGTTTGGAAGAGCAGAGCAGAGCCTGGACGATGCCGGTGGAAGCCCGCGGGCGGTGGGGACAATCATCGGGCTCCGGAAAAACGGACGCGCCGATCCTCGAAAGGATCGGCGCGTCTTGTCTTCGTCGGGATCGGATTTTTCTTTTTATTTTCCCCCTCCCTCTCTCCGTGGTCCGGGATCAGAAAGGCTGCCTCCGCGACCCGGTGTCAGAACGGCAGGTCGCCCCACCTCCGCAGTCCGGGATCAGAAGCCCCCGGTCCGGATCAGAACGGCAGGTCGTCCACCTCGGCCGGCGTCGAGGCGTAGGAGGGCTCTTCGCCCAGCGGCGGCATGTCGGGCATCGGGGCCGGGGCCTCTGCCTGCTTGGGCTGGATGCGCCAGGCCCGGATGTCGGTATACCAGCGGCCGTTGTACTCGCGCGACTCGATGTTCACCGAGACGTTGTAGGTCGCCCCCTCCTTGAGCCGGGCCACGTCGTCGGGCCGGTTGAAGAAGGTGACGCAGATCTTGCGCGTATAGGGGCCGTCCTGCATCTCGAAAACGACATCCTGCCGCTGCCAGTCGCCGCGTGCCGACGTTCCCTTCGTCACGGGCATTATTTTGTAGACTGTTCCTTCAAATTCCATGGTTGCGATTGTTTGTTTTGAATGAACAAAGATACGAAAAAATCGGGAAAAACATGCTCCGTGCCTCCGAAAAGAGGTCATTGCATGTAGACGAGGATGTTGCCGCTGATCTGCTGGAGCGAAATCTCGCACAGCTTGGTGTTGTACTGCGCCGTGAGGATGCGCTCCTCGGCGTCGAGCAGGCTCTTCTGCGCCTCGCGCATGTCGATGCCCGGCAGGTCGCCCAGCAGGTAGCGCTCCATGGCGATCTCGTAGTTCTCCTTCGCGGCGATGAGGTTCTCCTCCTCGAGCTGGATCACCTCGAGGTTGTTGCGGTAGGCCTGCCAGAAGTTCGACAGGTCGGCCTGCAGCGACTGTTCGAGTTGCTGGCGCGTCAGCTCGCTGTTCTCGACCTCGATGCGGGCGTTGCGCTGCTCGCGGCGGCGGTTGCCGTCGAAGAGCGTGAAGCCCATCCGGAGCCCGGCTGTCGGTCCGAGCGTCGCCCGCCGGGAGGTCGAGCCCTGCCCGTAGAGGTTGTGCGTATAGCCGTACCCGAGCGAGAGGTTCAGGTAGGGGTAGTTGCGCGAACGGATGCTCTTCAGGTCCAGTTCGGAGAGCGTGCGGTCGTGCTCGGCGAGCAGCAGCGAGGCGTTCGTGCGCAGGGTCCGCTCGAGCAGGGCGTTCCACGTGAGCGAGGCGTTGACGCGGATCACCGAGTCGTGGATCAGCAGCGGCGTGTTGAGGTCCTCGTTGGCCAGCAGCTCGTTGATGCGGATGCGCGAGGCGGTCACCAGCTCGTGCTGCGACATGTATTTCGAGCTGTCGGCGTTGAAGTCCACGCGGGCCTGCAGCAGGTCGAGGCGCGAGAAGTCGCCGATGCGGTAGCGGGCCTCGGTGATGCGCAGGCGCTCGCGCGAGAGCGACACGGCGTAGCGGAAGTTCTGCAGGCGCAGCGTCTGCTGCACGAAGTTGTAGTACTCGGCCGTGAGGTTGGCGATGAAGTCCTCGATGGTGATGCGCGTGCGCAGCGCGCCCATCGTCTGCATCTCCTTGAGCCGCTTGTAGTCGGTGCGGATGCGGAAGCCCTCGAAGAGGGTCATGTTCAGGGCGATGCCCGCGTCGAACGTCCCGTCGTAGATGCCGCGGTCGGTCGTGGCGTCGCCCGTGTCGGGCTGCGTGCGGCGGTAGTTGTCCAGCGCCCCGGTGTAGCCCGTCGATAGCTCCACCGTCGGGAGCATCCCGGCGTTGGCCGCCGTGGCGTCGTTGTCGGTGATGCGCTCCTCGTTGCGCACGATGCGGATGTCGTAGTTGCGTTCGAGCCCCTGTTCGAGGCATTTTTGCAGCGTCAGGACCTCTTGCGCCGCGGCGGGCAGGGCGGCGAGGACGGTGAGCAGCAGGGTAAGGATCGGTCGTATCATGAGACTTTCTCTTTCTTTTTCGTTCGGCGGATGCGGTTGGTCGAGACGTAGCTGTAGATGGCCGGGACGATGTAGAGCGTCAGCAGCGTCGAGACCACCATGCCGCCCACGACGGCCACGCCCATGGCGATGCGGCCGTTGGCGCCCTCGCCCGTGGCGACGGTCAGCGGCAGCAGGCCCAGCACGGTCGAGGCGCTCGTCATCAGGATCGGGCGCAGGCGCTGCAAAGCCGCCTCCTCGATGGCGTGGAGCTTGTCGAGCCCGGCCTCCTGCTTCTGGTTGGCGAACTCGACGATCAGGATGCCGTTCTTGGCCACCAGGCCGATGAGCATGATGATGCCGATCTGGCTGAAGATGTTCATCGTCTGGTCGGTCGCCCACATGAAGACCAGCGCGCCGGCGATGGCCAGCGGCACGGTGAGCATGATGACCAGCGGGTCCTTGAAGCTCTCGAACTGCGCCGCGAGGATCAGGTAGATGAGCAGGATGGCCAGCAGGAAGGCGAACATCAGGCTCGACGAACTCTCGCGGAACTCCTTTGAGTCGCCGGCCAGTGCCGTGCGGAAGTCGTCGCCGAGCGTCTCGGCGGCGATGCGGTCCATCTCGTCGAGCCCTTCGCCGATGGTGTGCCCCTTGGCCAGTCCGGCCGACACGGTGGCCGAGAGGAAGCGGTTGTAGTGGTAGAGCTGCGGCGGCGCGACATCCTCGTACAGGGCGATGAGGTTGTCGAGCTGGATCATTTCGCCCTTGCTGCTGCGCACGTAGATCGACCGCAGGTCGGCCGGGCGGTTGCGCTGCTGGCGGTTGATTTCGGCCAGAATCTCGTACTGCTTGCCGTTCATGTAGAAGTAGCCCATGCGCTGGCCGCTCAATCCGTACTGCAACGTCTGGGCGATGTCGCGCGTGCTGATGCCCAGCAGGTTGGCCTTGTCGCGGTTGATCTCGATGCGCACCTCGGGCTTGCTGAACTTCAGGTCGACGTCGGCCATCTGGAAGACGGGGCTCTCGTAGACCTTCGTCATGAACTCGGGCAGCACCTCCTCGAGCCGTTCGATGCCGGTTGCCTGCAGCACGTACTGCACGGGCATGCTGCTGCGGCGTCCGCCGAAGGTGCTCTGCTGCTGCACGAACGAGCGGGCCCTGGTCTTGCGGCGCACGGCCGCCGAGACCTCCTCGGCGATCTCCATCTGGCTGCGGTCGCGCGCGGCGATGTCCGTAAGGGCGATGCGGATGTTGCCGCGGCCGCTCGACACGCGCGCCGTGACGGCCTCGGCCTCCGGCACGAGCGAGTCGACGAGCAGGTTGATCTCCTCGGTGTAGTCGCGCAGGTATTCGTAGGAGGCGCCCTCCGATCCGAGCGTGTTGATCGTGATCTGCGAGCGGTCCTCGAGCGGCGCCATCTCCGCGGGGATCGTGCTCCAGAGCCAGCCGATCAGAAAGAGGGTCAGCGCCGTGAGGGGCAGCGCCAGCCAGCGCCGCCTCAGGAACGAGGCCAGCGTGCGGCTGTAGAACGAGTTGAGCCACACGAAGAAGGGCTCGGTCTTGTTGTAGAACCAGCTCTGCCGCTCCTGCTTGACCAGGAGCTTCGTGGCGAGCATCGGCGTGACGGTCAGCGCCGCGAAGGTCGAGATGATGACGGCGCCCGAGATCACGAGGCTGAACTCGCGGAACAGCCGCCCGGTCATACCCTCCATGAAGACGATCGGGAAGAAGACGGCGATAAGTGTCACGGAGGTCGAGAGCACGGCGAAAAAGATCTCCTTGGCCCCCTCGATGCCGGCGTCGCGCGGCGTCATGCCGCGTTCGATGCGGATGTAGATGTTCTCGGTCATGACGATGGCGTCGTCGACGACCAGGCCCACCGAGAGCACCACGGCCAGCATCGAGAGCACGTTGATCGAGAAGCCCGCGACGTACATCAGGAAGAAGGTGCCGATGAGCGACACGGGGATGACGATGCACGGGATGAGCGTCACGCGCCAGTTGCGCAGGAAGAGGAAGATGATGATGATGACCAGCACGAAGGCCTCGTAGACGGTCTGCTTCACCTCGTCGATCGAGGCGCGGATGAAGCGCGTGTTGTCGAATCCGTATCCGGTGACGACGTCGTCCGGCAGATCCTTCCTCATGTTCGCCATGCGCTCGTAGACGGCGTCGGCGATCTCGATGTGGTTGGCGCCCGGCTGCGGGATCACGACGACACCCACCATCGGGATGCCGTTCATCTTCATGTAGCTGCGCGTGTCCTGCGGCCCGAGTTCGGCGCGGCCCACGTCGCTCAGGCGGATGATGCGGTCGGCATCCTCGCGGATCACCAGGTCGTTGAACTCCTGCGTCGTGTGCATGAGCCCGAGGGTGCGGATCGTCAGCTCGGTGGTGTTGCCCTCGATGCTGCCCGAGGGCAGCTCGACGTTCTCGCGGTCGAGGGCCTCCTTCACGTCGACGGGCGTGATGCCGTATCCGGCCATCTTCGCCGGATCGAGCCACAGGCGCATCGAGTAGCGCTTCTCGCCCCAGATCTCCACGCCGCTGACGTTGTTGATCGTCTGGAGTTGCTCCTTGACCGTCAGGTCGGCGATCTCGCTCAACTCGAGCAGCGAGCGCTTGTCGCTCTGGATCGTCACCATGAGGATGGGCGTGGCGTCGGCGTCGGCCTTCGAGACGGTGGGCGGGTCGCAGTCGCGCGGCAGGTAGCGCTGGGCGCGCGAGACCTTGTCGCGCACGTCGTTGGCCGCGGTTTCGAGGTCCACCGACAGTTCGAACTCCACGGTGATGCGGCTCTGTCCCTGGCGGCTGGTGCTCGAGAGCGAGCGGATGCCCGGGATACCGTTGATGTTCTGCTCGAGCGGTTCGGTGATCTGGTTCTCGATCACGTCGGCGTTGGCGCCCGGGTAGGAGCACGAGACCGAGATGATCGGGTTGTCGACGCTCGGGTACTCGCGCACGCCGAGGCTGCCGTAGCCGATCAGGCCGAACAGCAGGATGATGATCGTCAGCACCGTGGCCAGCACGGGGCGCCGGATGCTCAGTTCGGAGATGTTCATGCGGCGGCGGGGTTATTCGACGACGTCGAGTTGGACGGGCAGGTCGGTGCGCAGCTGCAGCGTGCCGGAGGTGATGAGTGTGTCGCCGACGTGCAGCCCCTCGATGATCTGGATGCTGCGGTCGGTGCGCAGCCCCGTGCGGACCTCCACGGCGCGGGCCTTGCCGCTCTTGTAGAGATAGACCTTGTCGACGCCCATCTCCGGGACGATCGCCTCGGTCGGGACGGCGATGGCGTCGGGAATGTCGTGCATGCGGATCTGCACGCTCACGAAACGGCCCGGCAGCAGGGGCCGGCTGCCGGTGTTGGGGAACGAGGCGCGCACGGCCAGCGTGCGCGTGGCGATGTCGACCTTCGATTCGGTGGCGTAGACCCGGGCGTGGAAGGTCTCGCTGCGCCCCTCGACGGTGAACGACAGCGGCGTGCCGGGGCGGATCTGGTTGGCGTAGCGCTCCGGCACGAAGAGGTCGATCTTCAGCGGCGAGATCTTCGTCAGCTTGGCCACCACGACGTCGGGCGAGGCGTAGGCTCCCTCGCTGACGTTGCGCAGGCCGATGATGCCGTCGAACGGCGCCCGCAGTTCGGTCAGGGCGATGTTCTGCCGCACGATGTCGATGTCGGCGTTGAGCGTGGCGAGCTCCGTGCGGGCCTGTTCGAGGGCCTCCTGGCTCACGGCGTCCTTCTCGAGCAGGGTGCTCTGGCGGAAGACGCGGTTCTCGGCCAGTTTGAGCTGCGCCTCGTAGCGCTTGAGCTGTGCCTGGAGGGGTTTGTCGTTGACCTTGGCCAGCAGCTCGCCCCGCGTGACGGGCGTGCCCTCGCGGAAGTTGATCGCGACGATCTTGCCCGAGGTCTCGAACGAGAGGTCCACCTCTTCGTCGGGCAGCAGGTTGCCCACGGTCGTGATGCCGTCGGTGAGCGACGTCGGGCGGATGACCAGTCCGTTGACATTCAGGATGCTCTTTTTGCGGGGCCCCTTCTCGACCGGAAGGTCGGCCTGTGCGGTGCCTCCCGGGCCGTAGTGGTTGTAGATGGCCAGGGCTGCGGCAAAGACCACGAGGACGATGGCCGTGGCGATCCATTTCTTTCTTTTGCTCATGGTGACGAAAAGTGCGGTTCGTGTGAAGGAAGTGTACAAAGATACGAAAAATCCCAAATGGAACAAGGTTGTTCCGGAAGCGGAGAGTCCGCGCGGTCGGTGAAACGGCAAAAAGAGGCGGTGAAACGACCTTCGGCGGCGTCCGCACTGTCCGGGGCGGACGGGACGTGTCGTGCGGAAGGGAGGGATTCGTGTGTCGTGCGGGCGAGGGAGAGTTTCCGGCGGACGTGTCGTGCGGGAGGGGGGGCTCCGGCGGACGTGTCGTGCCGGCGGAAGAAGTTCCCGGCGGGTGTACGGCGCGGAGCAGGCGGACGGCATGGCCCCTTCCCTGCCAGGCAAAACAAAAGCCGGGGCATCCTTCGGGATGCTCCGGCTTGTCGGGTGGGCCCAGAGGGGCATGATCCCACGACCTTCGGATTATGAGTCCGCTGCTCTGACCAACTGAGCTATGGGCCCTCGCGGCACCCCTTCCGGGGACTTGCGTGGCGCAAAGATACGAAAACAATTCAGAATGCGCAACCTTTCGGCGGCCGCGCGGAGAAAAAAGTTGAGCCGGGGGCTTGTTTGTTGCAAATAAATTCGTACCTTTGTCCCGCTTAAGCACTAATTAAAACAAAAACAACGAAATGAAAAAGGGTATTCATCCGGAGAATTATCGTTTGGTGGCGTTCAAGGACATGTCCAACGACGTCGTGTTTTTGTGTCGGTCCGCCGTTTCGACAAAAGAGACCATCGAAGTGAACGGCGAAACCTATCCCGTGTATAAGATGGAAATTTCCAACACGTCGCACCCGTTCTACACGGGCAAGATGAAGTTGGTGGACACCGCCGGTCGCGTCGATAAGTTTATGAGCCGTTACGCAAAGCGCTACGATAAGAAAAACGCGAAGTAAGACTTCCGCTCCCGAAACGACGGACTGCAATCTGAAGATTGCGGTCCGTTTTTTTTGTGCCGCGCCCGGGTCTCTCGTCCGGCCTGCCCGGTTGTGCGCCGTTTTGTGCGCTCTGCTTCGTGCGGAGGATCTGTGAACCCTGTCCTGTCGTTTCCTGCCCTGCGGGCGTTGTCTGGTTTCCCATCGTCTGGCGATCCCTTGCCGGACCTTGTCCCGGGCTCCGTCCTGCGGCGTTCTCCGGCCCGGCCGACGACCGGTGAACGACGGGGCCGGCCCGCCTCCTCCGCAGTCTCCCGTCCGGGTTTTGCCTGTCTGCCCGCAGCCTCTCTGTCACCCGATTGCCGGCCGCTGTCGCGGGGTATTGGATTTTTGTGGCGGGAAGTGAAAAAATGGTGCACACTGTCGTTTTTATATTTATATTTGCGGCACAGGCAGACAGAAAAGAAGAAAAAACCATCAAAAAGAATCGAAGCCATGAAAAAAAATGTTGTAAAATACCTCTTCGTGCTTGCCGCGGCGTGCGTCGCGTGCATGCCGACCTCGTGCGTGCGCCGTCAGGTCGCCGCACAGGCCGAAAGTCAGCGCGATTCGCTTGCCCTGGTGGTCAGTGCCAAGGATTCGCTCATCAACGGCATCTTCTCCGACATCAACGCCATCTCGGAGAATCTCGCCCAGATCAAGTCGCGCGAGAACCTGATTTCGGTCTCCGGGCAGGAGGACGGCGTGCGCCGGCCCATCCAGGAGATCAACAACGATATTGCCGCCATCGACCGGCTGCTGCAGGAAAACCGCGAGAAGATCGCCTCGCTGCAACGCACGTCGGCGCTGCTGCGCAAGGCCAACCAGCGGATCGAGGGGCTCGACAAGATGATCTCGGACCTGAACGGTCAGCTGGCCGAGAAGACGGGCGAGATCGAGCGGCTGCGCGGCGAGCTGGCGCAGATGGGCCTCGAGGTGAAGACCCTCACGGAGACGGTGGCCGAGCGCAGTGCCGAGGTGGAGACTTTGAGCGGCGAGAAGACCGAGCTGGAGAACCAGCTCAACACGGTCTACTACATCGTCGGGGCCGAGAAGGAGCTGCGCGACGCGCAGATCATCAACAAGCAGGGCTTCATCGGGCGCACGCTGACGGCCAACCAGAAGGGGCGGCTCGACAGCTTCACGCAGGCCGATGCGCGGCTGCTGACGGAGGTACCCGTGGGACAGAAGCGCGTGACGGTCGTCACGACACACCCCGAAGACTCCTACCGGCTCGAGGGCGACGGCAAGGTTGTTTCGCGCCTTGTGATCACCGATCCGGCCCGCTTCTGGGAATCCTCGAAGGTGCTGATCATCAGTTATAAATAAGCTATTTTCCGGCAGGATGGCCGGGCGCATCCGCTCCGCCGCCATTGCCCGGACAACCCTTGCCGCCGGCCGTGCGGCAAACGGTATGCGCTCCCTGCCCTCGGGCGGGGAGTTTTTTTGCAGAATGCCATCCGGGTGTTTGCGATTGTTGTTTTTTTTGTATTTTTGTACGATTAAAAAAATCGTTCATTCTTTTATGGATTATCAACCCAAACCGCAGTTTGTGGAGTCGGCATTGAAGGAGAATTGTCCTGCGGATTGTAGTCGTTGTCCTACCTTTCCTGCGCCCTTTCGCCGTATCGGCGATTCGAGCTATTGCCGTTTCACATCCGCATCCTACGCGGCCGGTGAAGGTATCACCTTCCCGGGTGATCGTATGGTGCACATCCTTTTCGTCATGTCGGGGTCGCTCAAGCTGGAGCACGCATCCGATCCCGTGCGTCTGGTGACCTCGAAACAGTGTGTCTGTCTGGCCCGCGGCGAGCGTTACGTCGTCACGGCACAGGACGATGATACACATGTCGTGACCCTCTCGCTGATCCATCGCATCGAGTTTTGCGAACAGGACCTCTTCAACAAGGCAATGCCTTACGATTCGACTGTCCCGACGGAGGCGGCGCCCGTGCTCTCGATGCATCCGGCCATCGAACGGCTGCTCGGCGAGCTCTTCTCGGTCCGTGAACTGGCCGACTGTGCACGCTATCACAAGATGAAGACCACCGAGCTCTTCATGATGATCAAGGTGCTCTACACGTCGACCGAACACGCCTATTTCTTCCAGTCGATGATCCAGCCTCAGGACAACTTCCGCGTCTTCGTCTGCAACAACTACGACAAGGCGCAGTCGGTTGCCGATCTGGCGGCTTTGGCCGGTATGAGCCTTTCGGTCTTCAAGCGGCGCTTCGCCGAACACTTCAACGACAGCGTCTACCACTGGATGATGCGGCAGAAGGCGCTCAAGATCTTCGCCGACATCCGCGACGGCGAGGACAGCACCAAGGCGCTGATGAACAAGTACAATTTCCACCACTATACGCAGTTCAGCCGTTTCTGCAAGAACTACCTGCACGCGACTCCTGCCCAGCTGATCGCCTCGATCAAGAAGGGCTGACGCTCCGTGCCGCCGCTCCGCCCGCCCGGGGTGGGGGAGCCGACCGTTCCGATGACCCGTTCCGCCTCTGCGGAGCGGGCCTTTTGTTTTCGGTGCAGGGGCTTCGACTTGCCGCCCGTTTCCATGTTGTCTGCGACCGGCCTGGTGTTGTCTGCGCCCGTTCCCATGTTGTCTGCGCCGCCCGACCCCTTGCTGTCCGCTCCGTCCGTCCCTTTACTCCGTGCTCGCCCGTCTTTTGCCTCGTGCCCGTCCATTCTGGTGCAGCCCATGCCCGCCCGTCGCCGTTTATCTCTGCGCTGCCCGTGCCAGTTTGTCCCACGCTGCCCGTGCCAGTTTGTCCCACGCTGTCCGTGCACATCTATTCCTGCGCAGCCCGTCGCCACCCATTCTCTGCTGCCCGTGCCAGTCGGTCCCCGCACTGCCCGTCGCCTTTCCACCTGTTTCCGGTGCGGGGGCTTCTCGTCGGGCGGCTCCGGCATGACGGTCGCAGCCTCGACTTGTCGCTCCGAGGTTTATATATATAGGTGCGGTCGGAACCGATGCCGGAATCGACGACGGATCAGCAGCCCGATCGGCGAGGAGCGGGGCGCTGCCGACCGCCGGCTGCGCGGGGTGTCGTTCCCGAACGGGCGCTCTTTCCTCCCGGAGACGATATTTTTGCGGTAAGTTGTTGTGATATTCAAAACTTTTCCTATCTTTGCACCCGATTTCACCTCCGATTGCGGGGTGGTCCTGCCGGGTTCTTTGAGAAGAGCGAAAAAAGTGGAAATTTTATCCCGAATAATTTGCGAGATAAAATTTTTATGCCTACTTTTGCAATCCAAAACGGTGAATACTGCCGATGTAGCTCAGTTGGCCAGAGCAGCTGATTTGTAATCAGCTGGTCGTGGGTTCGAATCCCCCCATCGGCTCGGGATGCCGATTCGGTGGAGGAGGGGTTCAGACCGCTCCGGCTGACGGCGGCAGACAACACAAGGGAAGTTACCAGAGTGGCCAAATGGGGCAGACTGTAAATCTGCTGGCTTACGCCTTCGGTGGTTCGAATCCATCACTTCCCACAGAAAAAAAGAGAGTGCCGGTCGGAGTTGCAAAAACCCGGACGACGGCCGCGAATGCGGTCGGCGCGAAGGGCAGGGCTGACTCTGATACGGTATGTTTTTGCGGAAGTAGCTCAGTTGATAGAGCATTAGCCTTCCAAGCTAAGGGTCGCGAGTTTGAGCCTCGTCTTCCGCTCCAGAACGCAAGCAGCGTGTGATGCGAATCTACCCCGGTCGAAAGACGGGGTGTTTGTGTCGCCCGCTTGTCCTGCAGAATGAATTTTAAAACTTTAAAGCAATTTTTAACAATACTTTAAATACCTTAATACTATGGCAAAAGAAAAATTCGACCGTTCCAAACCGCATGTGAACATCGGTACCATCGGTCACGTTGACCACGGTAAGACGACCCTTACCGCCGCTATTACGACCGTTCTGGCTAAGAAGGGTCTGTCGGAGCTCCGTTCGTTCGACTCGATCGACAACGCTCCCGAGGAGAAGGAGCGTGGTATCACGATCAACACGGCTCACGTCGAGTATCAGACGGCCAACCGCCACTACGCTCACGTGGACTGCCCGGGACACGCCGACTACGTGAAGAACATGGTTACGGGTGCCGCACAGATGGACGGTGCCATCCTGGTGGTTGCCGCTACGGACGGTCCGATGCCTCAGACCAACGAGCACGTGCTGCTCGCCCGTCAGGTGAACGTGCCGAAGATCGTAGTATTCCTGAACAAGTGCGACATGGTGGACGACCCCGAGATGCTCGACCTGGTCGAGATGGAGGTTCGCGACCTGCTGTCGAAGTACGACTATGACGGCGACAACGCTCCCGTTATCCGCGGTTCCGCTCTGGGCGCCCTGAACGGCGAGCCGAAGTGGGAGGAGAAGGTGCTCGAGCTCATGGACGCTGTCGACAACTATATTCCCATTCCGCAGCGTGACAACGAGAAGCCCTTCCTGATGCCTATCGAGGACGTATTCTCGATCACGGGTCGTGGTACCGTCGTAACGGGCCGTATCGAGACGGGTGTGATCCACGTGGGTGATCCCGTTGAGATCGTAGGTCTCGAGGACAAGATCTTGACGTCGACCTGCACGGGCGTGGAGATGTTCCGCAAGCTGCTCGACGAGGGCGAGGCCGGCGACAACGTAGGTCTGCTGCTCCGCGGTATCGACAAGAAGGAGGTAAAGCGCGGTATGGTCGTTGCCAAGCCGGGTTCGATTACCCCGCACACGGAGTTCGAGGCAGAGGTCTACATCCTGAAGAAGGAGGAGGGTGGCCGTCACACGCCGTTCCACAACAACTACCGTCCCCAGTTCTATCTCCGCACGATGGACGTAACGGGTGAGGTTCACCTGCCGGCCGGTGTCGACATGGTGATGCCGGGTGACCACGTAACGATCACCGTGAAGCTGATCTACCCGGTAGCCCTGAACGAGGGTCTGCGTTTCGCAATCCGCGAGGGTGGCCGCACGGTAGGTGCAGGTCAGATCCTGAAGGTTATCAAGTAATCCATAACGCTTGTGGAGAAGCGGCGTGCAACGCGGCCGCTTCTCCCCTCTTAGGAGCATAGTTCAAGGGTAGAATAGCGGTCTCCAAAACCGTTGATGGGAGTTCGAATCTCTCTGCTCCTGCCAGTAAAAGTGTCAAACTATGATCAAGTACTTCAAAGAATCCTACAACGAGCTTGTCAACAAGGTGACGTGGCCGACGTTCCCGCAGCTGCAGAGCTCCACGGTCGTGGTGATGGTGGCAACGGTGATCTTTGCCATCATCGTGCTGATTATGGACCTGTCGTTCGAGAACCTGATGGCCGTCATCTACAAGACGCTGGCCGGTCTGGGTCGTTAATTCTGACGTGAGCGATGAGCGAGATCAAGAAAGAGTGGTACGTCGTCCGCGCCATCGGCGGTAAGGAGAACAAGGTCAAGGAGTACATCGAGGCGGAGATCCGACACAACCACCTCGAGGAGTACATCTCGCAGGTACTGATCCCTACCGAAAAGGTCTATACGATCCGCAACGGAAAGAAGATCTCCAAGGAGAAGGTCTCCTATCCGGGCTACGTGCTCGTCGAAGCGGCATTCGTAGGACAGATTCCCATGATAATTCGCAATACTCCCAATGTGCTGGGTTTCCTCGGCGACACGAAGGAAGATTCCCGCAAGATGATTGCCACGCCTCTCCGTCCACAGGAGGTCGCACGCATCCTGGGCCGCGTCGATGAAATGAGCGCCATGGAGGAGGAAAACGAAATACCGTTCTTCGTCGGCGAGACCGTCAAGGTCACCGATGGTCCTTTCTCAAGCTTCCAGGGTACCATCGAGGCCGTCGACAACGAGCGCAAGAAAC
>ERZ1026957.38-NODE-38-length-69149-cov-9.800258_pt1 | contig 69149 bp, 50 predicted proteins | sample MGYA00519300_ERZ1026957 | MGnify/ENA primary metagenome ERZ1026957 (study PRJEB26926, sample SAMN06164520) | human gut metagenome | biome: ENVO:00009003; feature: ENVO:2100002; material: ENVO:00002003 | host: Homo sapiens | place: USA | collected 2012 ...
TGCAGCCATACTTTGTGTATGGCAAGCGACTGCAACAAAGTATCGGCGGAAAAGAACCGACGGAGGAAGGAGGGAGTTTTACATGGCCAACTATCATCACGGCGCCACCTACGGCAGCCTGGCATATGACCTGGACGCGCTGGCGCGGGAAAAGCAGCTGGACGAGGCCGGAAAGCTCCCCCAGAAGAAGGTACGGCCGGCGCAGCCGGAGGTACAGCCGGTACAGCGGCGGCAGAGCGCGGCACGGGCCGCGGTGCGGCCCTCCCCTGTTCTGCTGCTGGGAACGGTGCTGGTGGTGGGCATGGTCATCGCGCTGATGCTGTGCTATGTGAAGCTGACCGGCATTTCCGATAATGTGTCCTCCATCAAGCGGGAGATCTCCGCCCTGGAGGAGGAGCACGTGGCGCTGCTGACGGCGTATGAGCGCACCTTCGATCTGGCCACCGTGAAGGCGGCGGCGGAGGCGGCGGGTATGTCCAAGCCCAGCAGCGGCCAGATACAGTACATCGACCTGTCCGGTGCGGACAGCGTGGAGGTATACGCCGCAGGCGGCGCGGCGGCGCTGAACGGCTTTACCGAAAAGGCAGAGTCGCTGTGGGCGTATGTACTGGAATATTTCCGCTGAGGGAAAGTATAGTATAAGCGCGAGGAGTAAGAAGGCGACTTCTTGCTCCTTGCTTGGTCTATAACAGCAGGGCGCGGCGGCGCCGGAGCAGGGTCCGACGGCAAAACAGGAGGCACTATCGTGGCAGAAAACCAAAATTCCAACCGAAAAAACGAGAACGTACGGCGGGCCAACCGGATCATTCAGACCCGATCCTTTGTACTGATGATCCTGATGGGCGTCGTGATGTTCGTGCTGCTGTTTTTCCGGCTGTTCGACCTGCAGATCACCCGGCATGAGGAATTGCAGGGCAAGGCTGTGAACCAGCAGACACGGCGGACGGTGGTGACGGCTAACCGGGGCACCATCTATGACGCCGGCGGCAACATTCTGGCGATCTCCTCCAGCGCGGAGACCATCATTCTCTCCCCGCTGGAGATCGACAACGCGGTGAACGACACGGAAGATCCCGTCAGCTGGACGAAGGAGTCGCTGGCGGCAGGGCTGGCGGAGATCCTGGGCAAGGACGCCTCGGCCATCCGGAAACGGATGGACAACGTGAAGTCCCAGTATGAGGTCATACAGCTGCGGGCGGACGAGGACACAGCGGCCAAGGTGCGCTCGTATGTGGACGAGAACAAGATCGCGGGCGTACACCTGGTGGCGGACACGAAGCGGTACTATCCCTACGGCTCGCTGGCGGCGCAGGTCATCGGCTTCGTGGGCGACGAGAACACGGGGCTGTATGGGCTGGAGGCCTATTATGAGAAGGAGCTGGAGGGGCAGAGCGGACTGGTCATCTCCTCCAAGGATCAGGCGGAGAACGATATGCTGTATACCTATGAGCAGTATTTCGCCGCCAAGAACGGCAGCGACCTGACGCTGACGCTGGACACCACCATCCAGTACTATCTGGAAAAGGGCATCGAGAGCATGGTGGATAAGTTCTCCGCCGCCAACGGCGCCAGCGGCATCGTGATGGACGCCAAGACCGGCGGCATACTGGCCATGGCGTCGTATCCCAACTACGATCTGAACGACTTTCTGACCGTCAGCGACCAGACGCTGCAGGAGCGTATCGAGCGCGGGGAGAGCACCGTGGCCGATATGCAGCTGCTGCAATGGCGCAACAAGGCGCTGAACGACACCTATGAGCCGGGCTCCACGTTTAAGATCCTGACCCTGTCTGCGGCGCTGGAGGAGGGCGTGGTGGATAAGACCACCACCGTCAACTGCGGCGGCAGCGTCAACATCTCCGGCTATACCATCCACTGCTCCAACAAGAACGGCCACGGCCTGCAGACGCTGGTGCAGTCGGTGGGGAATTCCTGCAACCCGGCGTTCATCAACTACGGACTGCGGATCGGCAGCGAGAAATTCTATGAATATATGCGGTCCTTCGGCCTGATGAACACCACGGGCATCGACCTGGGCGGCGAGGCCGTGGGCGTGTTTGCCGCGGACAGCAGCTTTACCCAGCTGGACCTGGCCTGCTACGCCTTCGGCCAGAACTTCACCGTGACGCCCCTGGCGCTGATCGCGGCGCAGGCGGCCTGCGTCAACGGCGGGTATCTGCACACACCGTATCTGGTGGAGCGCATCACCGACAGCGACGGGAACGTGACCTATCGCCACGACGACACGCCGGTGCGGCAGGTCATCAGCGAGCAGACCTCCGCCACGGTGCGGGAGTGTCTGGAATACGTGGTGGCCAGCGGCACCGGCAAGAACGGCCAGGTGGCGGGCTACCGCATCGGCGGCAAGACCGGCACGGCCGATAAGGGCCAGACCGGCGACGTGGTGGTGTCGTTCCTGTGCTTCGCGCCGGCGGACGACCCGCAGGTCATTATGCTCATCACCATGGACACCCCCAGCCGCGCCACGGGGACCTACGTCTCCGGCGGCAACATGGTGGCACCCACCGCCAGCACCGTCATGGCGGAGATCCTGCCCTATCTGGGCGTGGAGCCCAGCTACTCCGCAGAGGAGCTGCTGGGCATGGACACCACGGTGCCCAACGTCATCGGCATGAGCGTGGAGGAGGCCAAGGCGAAGCTGAAGGACCGCGCGCTGAGCTATAAGATCGTGGGCGACGGCGAGACGATCACCGACCAGACGCCGGCCGGCGGCGCCATCATCCCCGGCAAGTCCAGCGTTATTCTGTACGTCGGCGAGGAGAAGTCCACGGACAAGTGCGTGGTGCCGCATCTGATCGGTAAGACGCCCTCAGAGGCCAACACCACCGCCACGGCGGCAGGGCTGCTGATACGGTTCTCCGGCACCACGGGCAGCGAGTCCAGCTCCGTCCGGGTACTGAGCCAGTCCATCGACGAGGGTACGGAGGTGGAGGCCGGCACGGTCATTACCGTGCAGCTGGGCGACACGTCCGTGACGGACTGACGCCACACGTTTTGCGCCCAACAGAGCACACGGTTCCCTTTTGTCCGCGGGCAGGATGTGGTAGAATAGTGTGTATACCATTACGCACAGATGCAAAGGAGAGTTGATGATGAAACTGCGTGAGCTGTTGAACGGGCTGGATATTCTGGAAACAAACGCCGGGCTGGATAGCGACATCCGGGAGGTACGGTACGACTCGCGGCTGGTGGGATCGGGCGATCTGTTCATCGCCGTCACCGGCGCGGAGACGGACGGGCATAAATATATTCCCATGGCACGGGAGAAAGGCGCTGCCTGCGTGCTGTGCGAGCGCGCGCCGGAGGACGGCGCGTCCTTCGTCCGGGTGGCGGACAGCCGCCGGGCGCTGGCAGTGGTGGGCGGCAATCGCTTCGATCACCCCGCACGGGAGATGACCATGATCGGCATCACCGGCACCAGCGGCAAGACCACCAGCACCTACCTCATCAAGAGCATTCTGGAACAGAAGGCCGGGGCCAAGGTGGGCCTGATCGGCACCATACAGAACATGATAGGCGACCGGGTGCTGCACACCGAGCGCACCACGCCGGAGTCCTTCGAGCTGCAGAAGCTGCTGCGGGAGATGGCCGACGCGGGCTGCACCCATGTGGTGATGGAGGTGTCCTCCCACGCACTGATGCTGGACCGGGTGTACGGCATACCCTTCGCGGTGGGCATTTACACCAACCTGAGCCGGGACCATCTGGACTTCCACAAGACCATGGAGGCCTATTGCGACGCCAAGGCGCTGCTGATGCGGCAGTGCGACGTGGGCATCTACAACGCCGACGACCCGTGGGCGGAACGGCTGATGGCCGATGCCACCTGCCGCCGGCGGTTCTCCTACGCCGTGAACGGTCAGGCGGACCTGATGGCGAAGAACGTGGCGCTGGAGCCCGGCTGCGTGGATTTTGACGCGGAGGCGGACACGGAATGGTGCCACGTCCACGTGGGCATACCGGCGCTGTTCACCGTGTACAACACGCTGGACGCCATGGCCTGCTGCTGGAACCTGGGCGTGCCGCTGGCGGAGTGTGCCGACGCACTGGCGAAGAACCACGGCGTGAAGGGCCGGATGGAGATCATCCCTACGCCGGGAACGGGCTACACCGTGCTGAACGACTATGCCCACAAGCCGGACGCGCTGGAAAAGGTGCTGCAATCCGCCAAGGCCTTCGCCAAGGGGCGGGTGGTGGCGCTGTTCGGCTGCGGCGGCGACCGGGATAAGACGAAGCGGCCCGTGATGGGTGAGATCGGCGCAAGGCTGGCAGACTTTGTCATCGTCACCAGCGACAACCCCCGGACGGAGAAGCCGGAGGCCATTATCGACGACATTCTGGTGGGACTGAAGAGCTATGACACACCCTATGCGGTGATCCCCGACCGGGTGGCCGCCATTCACTACGCCATGGACCACGCCCAGCCGGGCGACGTGATCGTACTGGCCGGCAAGGGCCACGAGGATTACCAGGAGATCGACCACAAGCACTATCCCATGGATGAACGGGTCATCGTGGCCGAGCACCTGAAGGAAACGCAGAAATAAAGAAAAGACCTCCGCGCGGCGCGGAGGGAAGGAGCAAGATAGTATGGGAATTATGGAGATCGTGCTGCCTGTCGCGGTATGCTTTATCGTCACCGCCATCGCAGGCAAGCTGCTGATACCGGCGCTGGTAAAGCTGAAGGCGGGACAGTCCATCAAGGAGATCGGGCCCTCCTGGCATATGACGAAGCAGGGCACCCCCACCATGGGCGGGCTGATGTTCATCATCGGCATCGGCCTCACCATCGTCGTGTTGGGCTGGCAGCAGATGATGGCCGGCAGCTTCGTACACCTGTATGTGTACCTGTTCGCGCTGGTATTCGGCGCTATCGGATATATCGACGACTATCAGAAGGTGAAGCACCACCAGAACACCGGCCTGACCGCGCCGCAGAAGTTTATTTTGCAGCTGGCGGCGGCGGTGGCGTTCCTGTGCCTGATGCGGTACGAGGGGATGCTGAGCCCCAACCTGTATATTCCCTTCTGGAACACCCACATCGTGCTGCCGTGGATCGTGTATCTGGTGTTCGCGGCCTTTGTGATCGTGGGCACCGTCAACGCCGTGAATATCACGGACGGTCTGGATGGACTGAGCAGCAGTGTGACCGTGCCGGTGGGTCTGTTCTTCCTGGTGATGGCGGTGATCTGGCCCGGCTTCGAGCAGCTGGGGCTGTTCTCCGGCGCACTGGTGGGCGGTCTGCTGGGGTTCCTGCTGTACAACCACTATCCGGCCAAGGTGTTCATGGGCGATACGGGGTCGCTGTTTCTGGGCGGCGCCGTGGCGGCGCTGGCCTTCGCCTATGATATGCCGCTGGTGCTGATCCTGGTGGGCATCGTGTATATCTGCGAGACACTGAGCGACATTATCCAGGTGGGCTATTTCAAACTGACCCACGGCAAGCGCATCTTCAAGATGGCGCCGCTGCACCATCACTTCGAGATGTGCGGCTGGAAGGAGACCAAGGTGGTGGCGGTGTTCACCGCCGTCAGTGTGATCGGCTGCGTCATCGCCTATCTGGCCGTGTGCCAGCGCTTCAGCTTCTAAGGCTTCGCACTATTCTCACAGGGAAGGAGGGAGACTATGACACGGGAGGAACAGCGCGCCCGGAAGGCCCAGCAGGAACGGATGCGGCAGGTGGAGCGCCGGCATAAGGAAGCCGCCCGCGGGCAGATGGATCTCCCCTTCCTGATCCTGACGCTGCTGCTGACGGTCATCGGCCTGATCATGCTGTTTTCCGCCAGCTTCCCCCGGGCCTATTACGACACCGGGGACGGCACCTACTACTTCAAGCGGCAGGCCGCCTTCGCGGCGCTGGGTCTTGTGGCCATGTTCATCGTCAGCAAGATCAACTATCAGCGCTGGCGCGGCGCGGGACGGCTGCTGGTGGGGCTGGCGCTGTTTCTGCTGATACTGGTCATTATCCCCCACAACCCGCTGGCCATCACCTCCAACAACGCCACCCGCTGGCTGGGCATTAAGGGCGTGTTCCAGTTCCAGCCGTCGGAGATCGCCAAGTTAGCGGTCATTGTGTACTTCTCCGACACCATCTCCAAAAAGCGGGAGAAGATGCTGACGTGGCGGCAGGGCATCCTGCCCTACGTGGCGCTGCTGGCGGTCATCGGCGTGCTGATGATGCTGGAGCCCCACCTGTCGGGCACCGTTCTGATCTTCGCCACCGGCGCGGTGCTGATGATCGTGGGCGGCATACAGGGCTGGCTGGTGGCGGTGGGCGTCGGCGGCATCAGCGCGCTGGGCTTTCTGTTCATCAAGCTGGCGGAGGCTGGCGTCATCAAGTACGGCGCGGCGCGTATCGAGATGTGGCACAACCCGTGGGAGGACTACTATGGCGACGGCTACCAGCTGGCGCAGAGCCTGATCACCATCGGCTCGGGCGGCCTGCTGGGCGTGGGCCTGGGCCGGGGACGGCAGAAGTTCCTGTACCTGCCGGAGCAGTACAACGACTTCATCTTTTCCGTGATCTGCGAGGAGCTGGGGCTGATCGGCGCGTGCGTTATCATGCTGATCTTCTCCATGCTGATCCTCCGGGGCTTCTGGATCGCGCTCCACGCCCGGGACCGCTTCGGCGCGCTGCTGACGGTGGGCGTGATGACCCACCTGGCCTTGCAGACATTTCTGAACATCGCCGTGGTGTCGGGCTTCGTGCCCACCACGGGCATCTCCCTCCCCTTCTTCAGCTACGGCGGCACGGCGCTGTGTTTGCAGCTGGTGGAGATGGGCATCGTGCTGAGCGTATCGCGGCAGATACCGGCGGCACGGGCGGGATAAAAGCGCAGGATTTGACAACATTCCGTATTTTATTGCAGGAAAACTACTATTCGTATCAAAATATAGAGGTCGGACCGCCGCGGCGGTTCCAGGGAGCAGCAGAATGAGAGTGATATTTACCTGCGGCGGCACCGCGGGACACGTAAACCCTGCCCTTGCGTTGGCGGGGTATATGAAGGAGAAAGATCCGGAGACGGCCGTGCTGTTCGTGGGCACGCCCACGGGCATGGAGCGCGAGCTGGTGGCCAAGGCGGGGTATGACTACGCCGCGGTGGAGGTCAGCAGCTTTCAGCGGAAGCTGAACGCGGCGGGCATACGCCACAACCTGCACACGGTGCGGGTGCTGGCGTCCTCCGGACGGCAGGCGCGGGCCATCCTGCGGGATTTCAAGCCCGACCTGGTGGTGGGCACCGGCGGCTACGCCAGCTATCCCATGGTGAAGGCGGCGGCCAGGGCGGGCATCCCCACGGCGGTGCATGAGAGCAACATGGTGCCGGGGCTGACCACGAAGCTGCTGGAGAACTATGCCGACGTCATCATGGTGGGCTTTGAGGACTGCCGCCAGCACTACAAGCACCCGGAGCGCATCGCCGTCACCGGCACGCCGGTGCGGGGGGATTTCTTCCGGCTGAGCCGGGAGGAGGCCCGGAAAAAGCTGGGCTTTGACGACGAGGCACCCCTTGTGGTATCCTTTTGGGGAAGCCTGGGCGCCAGCCACATGAACGAGTGCATGGTGGACTTCTTCCGCCGGGAGGACGCAGAGGGCTATCCCTTCCGCCATATCCACGCGGTGGGCAAGGGCGGCTGGGAGGCCATGGAGCAGAAGCTGCGGGAGCTGGGCCTGCCCAAGTCCGACCGGCTGGACGTGCGGCAGTACATCTATGACATGGACGTGGTGATGGCGGCGGCGGACGTGGTGCTGTGCCGCGCCGGGGCCTCCACCATCAGTGAGCTGACGGCGCTGGGCAAGCCCACGGTGATGGTGCCGTCACCCTATGTGACCAACAACCACCAGGAGAAGAACGCGCGGCTGCTGGAAAAGCACGGCGGCGCAGTGGTCATCACCGAGCCGGAGAGCACCGGCGACGGGCTGTACAAGGCTGTGGAGGCCATTCTCTCCGATAACGAAAAGCGCACCTCCATGGCCCGGGCCATGAAGGAGCTGGGTATCCCCGACGCCACGGCGCGCATCTACGACACGGTCATGGCGCTGGTGCGGAAGTAAGGGAGTCACCCCTCTCCCCTGTCCGTTCATACAATGGCATAGCTGTTGGATGGACGGGAAAGGGAGGGCACATGAGGTATATCACCATAGAGGGCGGCACGCCGCTGCGGGGCGAGGTGGCGGTGCAGGGCGCGAAAAACAGCGTACTGCCCATTCTGGCCGCCACGCTGCTCAGCGGAGACGTATGCCGCATTGAGGGCTGTCCGCACCTGAGCGATGTGGACTCGGCGGCGGATATCCTGCGGTACTTAGGCTGCGCTGTGCAGTGGGACGGAGACGACCTGCTGGTGGACAGCACCACGCTGACGCGGTGCGACATACCCCAGACGCTGATGCGGCGGATGCGGTCGTCCGTGATCTTTCTGGGGGCGATACTGGCGCGGTGCGGCTGGGCGGAGTTGAGCTATCCCGGCGGGTGCGAGCTGGGGCCGCGGCCCATCGACCTGCACCTGGCGGCCCTGCGGGCGCTGGGGGCGGATATCGACGACGCGGGCGGGACCCTGCGGTGCCGGGCGCGGAAGCTGACCGGCTGCCAGATCGTGCTGGCCACGCCCAGCGTGGGCGCCACGGAGAACGCTATGCTGGCCGCCTGCGGCGCGGAGGGCGAGACGGTGATCTGCAACGCGGCACGGGAACCGGAGATCGCGGACCTGCAGGCCTTTTTGTGCGCCATGGGCGCGGAGGTGCGGGGTGCCGGCGGCTCGGTCATCACGGTGTCGCCGAAGCACCCGCTGCACGGGTGCGTGCACCGGGTGATACCGGACCGGATCGTAGCGGCCACCTATCTGTGCGCGGCGGCAGCCGCCGGCGGAGAGGTCACGCTGCGGAACACGGAGCACCGGCACCTGGCGGCGGTGACCACGGTACTGGACCAGGCGGGCTGCGGCGTCCGCTGCGGCGAGGGGTACATACAGCTGACGCGGACAGGGCCGCTGCGGGCCGTGCCGCCGGTGCGGACGGCGCCGTATCCGGGGTTCCCCACCGACTGCCAGGCCATACTGATGGCGGCGCTGCTGCGGGCGCAGGGCACCACGGTATTTGTGGAAAATATTTTTCAGAGCCGGTACCGGCACGTGCCGGAGCTGGCGCGCATGGGCGCGGACATCCGGACCGAGGGGCGGGTAGCAGTGGTGTGCGGCGCGGAACGGCTGCACGGCACGGAGGTCGTGGCCACCGACCTGCGGGGTGGGGCGGCGCTGGCGGTAGCCGGGCTGGCCGCCGAGGGCGTGACCACGGTGCAGGGCATCGGCCACATCCAGCGGGGCTACGCGGACCTGGCCGGGGACCTGCGGGCGCTGGGCGCCCGGATCACAGAGCAATAGACGAGACAGCAGAAACAGCGGAGGAGCACGGACGATGGCAAGGCGCAGACGGTACAACCATAAGCGGCGGAGAGGAAGCCTGAGCTTCCTCTACAAGCTGCTGGCTTTTGTGCTGATCTGCACCGCCATCTCTCTGGCTCTGACGCTGTTTTTCCGTATACGCAGCATCGAGGTCAGCGGCAACGACCGCTATACCCGGCAGGAGATCATCGACGCGGCGGGCGTCAGCGAGGGGGACAATATGTTCCTGATGAACAAGTACAGCGCGGCGGAGCGCATACGCAGGGCGCTGCCGTATATCGAGACGGTGCAGTTCCGGCGGTCGCTGCCGGACGGGCTTTCCATCATCGTGACGGAGTGCGCAGACCCGGCGGCCATCGTGCAGGACGGGAAAGCGTACCTGCTGTGCGACACGGGGAACATCGTGGACGAGGTAACGCCCGCTGCCGCGAAGCAGCGGATGCAGGTAAAGGGCCTGACGCTGACAGACCCGGCGGTGGGTCAGCCGGCAAAGGCGGCGGAGGGACAGGAGCTGGCGCTGGAGCAGCTGCTGACGCTCATGCAGGCGCTGGACCAGCGCGGCATGACGGCGGACGTATCGCTGCTGGATATGAGCGACCCGGCGCAGCTGACGCTGCGGTATCTGGAACGGTTCGACGTGCAGCTGCCCCGGGAGGCGGACTACGGCTACAAGCTGGACTATCTGATGGCCGTGGTGGAGAAGCTGGAGGTCAACGAAAAGGGCGTTATCAATATGATGCAGGAGGGGAAGGCACGGTTTATTCCGGAGTGATGCCGCGCGTACCACACCGCATCGGGGACGCTGCGTAGGTGCTTCATGCTCCCGGCACAAAACTTTTTCGGTAAATTAAGTGCTTACACTTGACGCTTGCGCCAATTCGTAATACAATACAAGATATAGCATTTACCAGGAGATAATCCGTCATTTTCATACAAATTATGGCAGGAGGAGCAGACATGGCTTTTGGATTGGAAACCGGCCCGGAGAACGTTGTCAGCATCAAGGTCGTGGGCGTAGGCGGCGGCGGAAACAACGTGGTCAACCGCATGGTACGCAGTGGCGCGCAGGGCGTTGATTTTGTCGCAGTCAACACAGACAAGCAGGCGCTGAATGCCTCCAGCGCTACCTATAAAATTCAGATCGGCGAGAAGCTGACCGGCGGTAAGGGTGCGGGTTCCAACCCGGATGTGGGCCGCAAGGCCGCGGAGGAGAGCCGCAACCAGATGGCCAAGGCGCTGGAAAACACCGACATGGTGTTCATCACCGCCGGCATGGGCGGCGGCACCGGCACCGGCGCGGCACCCGTGGTGGCTGAGATCGCCCGGGAGGCGGGCATTCTGACCGTGGGCGTGGTGACCAAGCCCTTCGGCTTTGAGGGACGCCGCCGCATGACCCAGGCGGAACAGGGCATTGAGGAGCTGCGGAGCAAGGTGGATTCGCTGGTCATCATTCCCAACGAGCGTCTGAAATACGCCACCGACCAGAAGATCACCTTTGCCAACGCTTTTGAGATCGCGGACGACGTGCTGCGTCAGGCGGTGCAGTCCATCTCCGACCTGATCCGCGACACCGGGTTCATCAACCTGGACTTCGCGGACGTGACCGCCATTATGAAGGACGCAGGTCTGGCCCACATGGGCGTGGGCCGCGCGGCCGGCAAGGGCAAGGCCGAGGAGGCCGCCAAGATGGCCATTTCCTCCCCCCTGCTGGAGACATCTATCAACGGCGCGCGGGGCGTGCTGATCAACGTCACCGGCTCCATGGACATCGGTCTGGAGGAGGTGGAGCAGGCCGCCACGCTGGTGCAGCAGGCGGTGCATCCCGACGCGCTGACCATCTTCGGCGCCGCCTTCGACGAGACGCTGGACGATGAGATCCGCGTGACCGTCATCGCCACGGGCTTTGACGAGGCGCAGCAGGCCGCCAATGCCGCTGCTGTGACCCAGCCCGCACAGACGGAGAACAGCGGCGCGCCCCAGCCCCTGGACGAGGTGAAGGGCGAGCAGGGACAGGACGAGATGGACAAGTCCTTCGACGAGATCCTGCGGATATTCAATAAGGATAAGTTCTGAGAAACAGGCCCCCCGGCTTCGCCGGAGGGCCTGTCTATATAGAGCAAATAGCCTCCCCCACAGGGGAGGCTTTTGTATCACCATTGTGCAAGGTCAACGGGAACGACGACCTCCTTATCCATGCCGGAGAAGAGCAGGTAAGTCTCCTCCGTAAGCTCCTCCATCGGCGACAGGTCATACGTGCATATGAACACATTGTCGTCGGTGTCTGAAACGACAACATCCTCGGGATAGCACCAGTTTTCAAAGCCGTCATCGTCCACCCAGATAAGGTCGGGGAAGGTCTGGTAGTCCCCCTCCTCCACCACATAGGCCAGCAGGGACAGGTTCTCGTGGTCCAGCTCGGTATAGGCCACCACGAAGGCACCGCCCTCCAAGGTGAAGCATGCGCCCATCTCCGCGTACTCCCGCGCCGACGCTACCGCCTCACCGACGTACTCCGGAGAGCTCCAGTCGTAGTCGGGCATCGGCTCATTGCGGTCAAAGATGTCACCGGACACGCCGCGCAGCGTGTTGATGAGCACGATGACAATGGACACGGCGATCACGGCCCCTATGGCGCCGGAGGCGGTGTTCTTCTTGGGCACGTGCCACTGGATATGGGGTCTGGGACGGCGGGTCTGGTTTTCATAGCAAACCTTCTCTTCGTGGCACTCCTTCTGCTCGTAGCAGACCTTCTCCTGTTCGGCGTAGTGGACGTCGCCGCCGGCGTCCACCCACTCCCGGCGGGGCGGGCGGTTATAGGCGCCGCACTTGGGGCAGAAGCCCTCACGGGAATCATAGGTCTTGCCGCAGGCCTTGCAGCGGATGGCAGGCATAGGCGGTCCTCCCTTCTGTGTGCTTGGATCTATTATACAGCAGATCGGGCAGATTGTCTATCAGCCTTGGGTTGCGGCGAAAAAAAAGTGGGAAACCTGAAGTTGCACCGCGCGGACGCGCCCACCCCGACGGGGTGGGCGCGTCCGCTTATTCCACTAGGCCGTATTTGATCTTGATGCGGTCCAGCTTCTCCAGCATGGGCTCCGCCAGCACCAGCAGGAAGAAAACTGTGGCTGCGGCGTGGACGCAGTCCATGGGAAAGCCGGTGACATAGTAGGCGGCGATGACCTTCCACTCCAGCGTGCGGGCATAGAGCAGGGCGGAGACGGGGTTCATAATGCCGCCGTAGATGAGCACAGCGGAGATTGCACCGAACACGCACAGGGCGGCGCGGCTGCGGCGCAGCCAGCCCCGGCGGAACAACACCCCCGCCAGGAAGCCGATGATGCCCATGGCGAACATCTGGAAAGGCGTCCAGGGGCCCTGGGAGAACAGAACGTTGCTGGCCAGCATGGTCATGGCGCCCACCAGGAAGCCGGTCTCGCCGCCCAGGGCCACGCCGGAGATGATGGTCAGAGCCAGGACGGGCTTGAACTGAGGCAGCATGAAGAAGGCGGCGCGGCCCGCCACGCCCAGGGCGCAGAGGGAGGCCACCAGCACCAGCTCACGGGCCTGTGGCTTCCGTCCCTCGAACACCAGGAAGAAGGGCACCATGCATTCCAGCAGCACGGCGAAGGCGATGGGGTAGTAGGCAGTGTTGCCCAGGTAGAAAAAGCCCAGATACAGCGTGGCGGGGATGCACAGCAATATCAGCACCGCCGCCAGGCGGGTGCGGTGGGAGAGCTTTCGCTTCTGCACCGGGGTCTGGAGCAGCGTCAGGGGCTTGGAGCGCCGACCGATGGCGGCGATGCAGCCGAAGAGCAGGGCGATGAACAGGCCGTAAAGGCCCAGGGCCTGCCAGCCGGCCTGGGACAGTGTGCCGCCGCCCACCAGGGCGGTGAGGTCGGTGTGCTTGGCCGCCAGCCAGAAGATCGCCAGTGCACCCGCACCGCATACGGCGGCGATGGCTCTGCGCCACCAGGGAAGCTTTTTCGGCTTCCAGGCGGTGGACTCCTCCGCCACCGGAGGCAGAGGCTGCCAGGCGGCAGGCACCTCCGGCTGGGGCGGGACGGTCCCGCCGATGACCGCGATCACGTCCTCCGGCGTGACGGCACAGGGGCAGAAGTCCCGGGCCATACGGTTAGCGGAGGTGGTATAGAAGCTGTTGCCGGAGAAGAAGTCACGGGGTGTGCCCTCCGCGACGATGCTGCCGTCGAAAAACAGGGCGCAGCGGTGGGCATACCGGGCACAGAAGGCCACGTCGTGGCTGACCATCACCACTGTCGTGCCGGCGGCGGTCAGCGTGGAAAGAATAGCGGCAAAGGACTGCTTGAAGGCGGCGTCCAGGCCCTTGGTAGGCTCGTCCAGCAGCAGGATATCCGGCTGGTGCAGCAGCACCTTACCCAGGGCGGCCCGCTGCTGCTCGCCGCCGGAGAGGTCATAGGGATGACGGTCCAGCAGCTCGGTCAGGCGGCAAAGGGCCGTCACCTGCTCCACCCGGCGGTCACGTTGGTCTTTGGGGAGGTCCGTGCCGTCAAAGGACTCGTACAGGTCCTGACGGACCGTGTTTTTCACGAACAGAGCCTGCGGGTCCTGGGGCAGAACGCCGATGCGGCCCGTATGGGTCACGGTGCCCCGCTGGGGCGTCAGCGCACCGGACAGCAGGCCCAGGGTGGTGGACTTGCCCGCGCCGTTACCGCCCAGCAGGGCCAGCAGCTCTCCCCGGCGGGCCTGAAGGTCCAGACCGCGGACCACGTCCGGCTGGTCCGGCTCATAGCGGAACCAGAGACCCGCGCCGGCAAGGGCGGTATCCCCGGCGGGATGCACCGGCTCCGGCGGCAGCGGGCACAGGGGGTGTTCATCGCACCAGCCGGACAGGAAATCGCGGCCCTCGCGGACGGTGATGGGGCAGGGCGCGTCGCTGTCCACCCCGGCCCAGATACGGACGGCGGCGGGCATGGCCAGGAACATATCGTGGCCGCGGCCCCGCAGGGAACGGCACACCGCCTCCGGCGCGCCGGCACAGAGGAGATGGCCGCCGTCCAGCACGGCGGCGTGGGTGGCCAGGGGCAAGGCCTCCTCGAGACGGTGCTCCGTCAGAAGGACGGTGATGCCCAGCTCGCGGTTCAGGCGGCCCACGGTCTGCAAAAAGTCGGCGGCGGCAATAGGGTCCAGCTGGCTGGTGGGCTCATCCAAAATCAGCAGACGGGGTTGGAGCACCATGACCGAGGCCAGGGCCAGCAGCTGCTTCTGGCCGCCGGAGAGCTCGTCCCCTTTCCTATGGAACCAGTCCTGGATGCCGAAGAAGGAGGCCATCTCCGCCACGCGGCGACGGATGGAGGGCGTGTCGCAGCCAAGGCTCTCCAGTCCGAAGGCCAGCTCATGCCAGACCTTGTCGGTGACGGTCTGCTCCTCCGGGGACTGAAGGACGAAGCCGATATCGGCGGCCTGCTGACGGGGCGGCAGGTCATCCAGCGGCTGACCGTCGAAGAGGATACGGCCCTCGGCCGCACCGTGGGGGCGCAGGGCGGGCTTCAGCTGACGGAGGAGAGTGGTCTTGCCGCAGCCGGAGGCGCCGCAGAGGACCCAGAACTCGCCCTGACGGACCGTGAGGGACACATCCGCCAGCGCGGGGCGGGGCTGCTGGGGATAGGTGAAGCCAAAATGCTCCAAACGCAGCAGTTCAGGCACGGGGAGTCCCTCCTTTCCGGACGAGATAGCGGCGCCGGGACAGGGCGTCCAGCAGCACCGGCGTAAAGCAGAGCAGGCCGTAAACGGCGAAAAAGCTGACCGTCAGCGGTGTGACAGGGCCGCTGAGCAGCATGGGGTAATACTGAAAGCGCAAGCCGCCGGCCAGACCGCCGCCCAGCAGATACAGGCCGCAGAAGGCCAGCCAGAGGGCGACGGCACCGTCACGCCGGTCAAACCGGTAGAGGGAGAAGGAGGTCCTCCCCGGCAGGCCATAGCCCCTGCAGCGCATACTGTCGGCGGTAATGAGCCCGCTTTCCAGGCTCCAGGTAACAACGATGGAGAACACACGAAGGGCGCTTCTGACGCGCCGGGCCGGGGCGCCGGTCTGGGTATCACGGCCCAGATGCCGCTGGGCCTGGGCCACGGCGCGGAGCCGGCGGACAAAGCGGGGTACAAAGCGGAGGATCATGCTCAGCAGCAGGGACAGCGCCGGGATGACGCGGCCAAAGAGGTACACCACCTTGTCCGAGGTGATGACATCGGTGACGCAGACGAACCACAGCGCCACAGCGCTGAGCATGGCGCCGGCGGCCAGACCGTAGAGCAGGCTCTCCAGCGTCAGGGGATTACCGGAGGGCAGGTAGGCCAAAATGGTGACGCCCTGGTGGACAAAGGCGGGGTTCACCGCCGCCGCCAGGAGGGCCATGGGCAGCAGCCACAGCAGGTGGCGGCGCAGGCCCTTGCCGCCCAGCAGACGGGCAACATACCACCCGCCGCCCAGCGTCGACAGAACCAGGCACACCGGGTGCATCAGCAGCATCGCGCAGGCGATGACCAGGGCGAAATAGGCAAAGCTCACCGCCGGATGGCAAGTGCGCAGCGTATCGTCCATGGGATCACCTCCTGCATACATGATGTCTTAACCTTTTAATTATACCCTGCCGCCAGGGGATACGTCAATCCTGCGTGCGGAAAAAGGGCGGCAAAAGCCGCCCTTTTGTCAGCCCATGTAGGTATTGCCCACGTCTGCACCCATATTACAGGTGTAGAGCCACTGAATACTCTCGCCGCCGGAGAGCGTATAGCTGTCCGCGCCATAGCTGGGGAAGGTTCCCCCCACGCAGTACATCCAGCCGGAGCTCCTGCCTACGTTCTTTTCGAACAGGCCGTTGATGCCCCTGACATAGCTGCCGCTGGAGCTCACCGGGATACCCGCGTCACCGCAGGCCCGCTTCAGTACGGACATGACAGACTCACCCTCGGTGATGGTCACCGTGGCGGACAGGATCACGCCGTCGGCGGGGATAAGGCCCTTCACGCCGTCGGAGCACTTGTCCATATTATCAAGCACCGTGGCACAGGAAATGTACAGCGATACGGACGCCGCCGGCGCCGGGTCAGGTGCAGGCGCGGGATCGGGGCCCGGCACAGCGGGCTGCTGCGCCTGCTCCTGCTGTTTCTTCTCTTCTTCCAGCCGCTTCTGCTCCTCCAGGCGCTTGGCTTCCTCCTGCTTTTTGGCGTCCTCCTCGGCCTTTTTGGCATCATCAGCCGACTTCTGCTTGTCAGGCTTCTTGTCGTCCGCGGTCTTATCCTCAGTCTTTGCCGCGTCCTGCTTGCCGTCAGCCTTGGTGGTGCCCGTTTCAGCTGTGTCGTCCTTCCTGGTGTCCGCGGTCTGCTCCTGCGTTGCCGTGGGAATGTTGCCGGGGGCGTACGATACGGTCTTTTTTCCGCAGGCGGCGCAGGTCAGCAGCAGGGACAGCGCCAGCGCCAACAGCCAAAATCGGTGGTTTTTCTTCATATCTCTCATTTCTCATAAAAGCGCCATACGCAGAGGCGCTTTCGCGCCTCTGCGTCGGCTGTTCTGTTGTTACTTGGAAACGCGCTTCTTCCGGGTCAGCACCACAACGGCTGCTGCCGCCAGGACCGCGCTGCCCAGCCACAGCACCATCTGACTGTCGTCCGCCGTATTGGAGGAGTCGGTCTTGCCGCTGTCGGCCGTACCGCTTCCGCCGTAGTAGTACCCGGAGGACACCGTCTCATAGGAGACGATAGCGAACGCGGAGGCCTTGTCCGTCTGGAAGGTCAGGACATAATTGCCCTTGGTGCCGCCCAGCGTAGCGGACAGCTCGGCAGTGGTCACATTGCCGCTGCTATCCGTGTGGCTGCGCACCACGCAGACGTGCTTGCCCTGAAGGGCCGCGTACAGCTCGTCGGTGATGGGGATGGTCACGGTGACGCTGTGGGGCAGCTCGATAAGCTGCGCCACGGTCTTGATCTCGTTCCCTTCCGTCTTGACCAGCGCCACAGTCACGTCTACGACCTTCTCCAACTGCGCGTTCTTGCGGGATTTGTCGCCGCGCAGGGCGTCCAGCTTCTCGGCCAGCTTGTTCAGCTCCTTCTTAACCTCGTCACCGGCCGTCTTGGCCGCCTCGGTCAGGGCGCTCTTGCCGCCGTCGGCGGCCTTCTGCTCGTTGGTGAGCTGGAGCGTATCCGTCACGGTCACGGTGATTGCACCGTCGCTCACTGCTGCCTTGATGTCCGCCAGCACCTCCCCGGTGATGGTATCATCGGCCTTGATGACCAAGCCGTCGCCCGCGGCGGTCTTGTTGTCTTTGCTGTCCACCTTGATGTCATCGCCTTTGACGTTGGCCATCGGGTTCTTGACGCCGCAGACGGTGCAGACGCCGTTGACGTAGGTGTGCTTGCCGGTGGCGGGAATGGTCGCGCCAGCTGTGATGACAATGCCGCAGCGCTTGCAGTAGGTATCCGCCTCATGGCCGGAGGCGTAGCAGGTGGCCGCCACCGCCGCACGGGTGGCCTCATCGTGGCCCAGGGCCGCGATGACCCAGCTGTCCTTGGCGATCTCGGTCTTGCCCGCCGCATCGCTGAAGAACTTGTGGCAGCGAGAGCAGGTCCAATAGGCACTGTTGCCTGCCTCGGTGCAGGTAGCAGCCTTGCCCGCCGTGGCAGTCATACTGTGCCCCAGAGACGGGACGATCATCGTCTCCTCCGTGCCGCAAACGCTGCACTTACAGGTGCTGATACCGCTTTCGGTGCAGGTGGCCGCCTTGGTCACCGTCCACGCGCTGAACTTGTGGCCCGTCGCGGGAACAGGCTTTTCCTCCACGACGCCGCAAATGGAGCAGATCCGGCGGCTGACGCCGTCCTTGGTGCAGGTGGCGGCCACGGTCACTTTCCACTCGCCGAAGCGATGGGCGCAGGCGGCGTCGGTCATATCGTAGAGGGCGTTGGCCTTCTCGGTAAAGCGCGCATAGGCGGCCATGGCGCAAAGCGCCTGCTCCGTGGCCATCTCGTTGACGGCCTTGTCTGCGAACTGATGCTTAAAGCCGCCGTTCTCCGCCACGCGGTACTGCAGGAGGTTCCCCAGCACGCTCAGGGTCTTCCCCTCCACGGTCTTGGTAAAGCGCGCGTCCGTGTTGGCATCCAAATTCAGGGCGGAAAGGGCGATGACCACCTGCGCGCAGCTCTCGGAGGAGTCGTAGCCGCTTCGATACTTGCCGGAGAGCCAGTTGAGGGCTTTCTTCACGGCGGTGTTCACGGTTTCATTGCCGCCGTCCTTATAGTAGGGCGCCAGCGCCTGCAGCGCCATGGCGGTCATGTCCACGTCGCCGACGGGTTTTGTGTCGGCGCTGGCGCTCCAGCTGCCGTCTTTGTTCTGCTGTTCAAGAACAGCCTGCACCAGCCAGGAGGTGTCGGAGGTGTAATTGCGGCTGTTGAGCGCCAGCAGACCCATGACGAGGCCGTTGATATCCGTTTTACTGGTATCGGTGACCTTCATGATATCCTTGTCCTGCAGCGCCGTCAGCAGGTTTTTGCCGCCCACGTTGGCGGGGTCCTTGCCGATGGCGGTAAGGGCCAGAATGATACGCTCGTTGTCGGTGATGACGGGGGTGTTTTTATCATCGGGCTTCCGGAGGATGCCGTCAGAGCCGATGTTCGCCTTTACATAGGCCACGACCTTCTCATAATAGGCCGCGATATATGCCTCGGACAGGGGCACCTTGGCGCGAGCCTGTCCCAGTACCGCCCACTCGCCGAAGAGATAGCTGACGACCGGGGCGCTCACCGCGCTTTGGATATACGCCTTGGCGCCGGCATACGCCTCATCGAAGCCGGGCACTTCCGCACCGGGCACGGCGGGATCCGTCGGATCCAGCGGGATATAGGTGTCGGTAAAGAACAGGCGCAGGGTGTCGCCGTCCTTGAGATAGGTGTTGTCCAGCGTGGTCTTGGGCAGAGTCTCGTTGCCGCCCTTGACGGCGATGCCGAACATCCAGCCGGAGGACTTGCCGTCGCCCTTCTCCTTGAGGGTGTGGCCCGCCGCATCGGTGATGCTCTTGATGTAGGCGCCGCTGCCGGTATAGGTGTACTTGGCACTGTCAAGGCACGCCTTCACAGCGTCCCAAGCGGTGGGATCCTCGTTGGCCTTGCCGGTGAAGGTAAAGCCGGAGATTCCCGTGAAAGTATGGCCGTTCTTGTCGTAGCCGTCCACCTTGACCTTCACGGTGAGGGTCTGATTTTCGTTGGGGTCAGCGGCGTTCTTCTCGCCGATCACCGTCAGGTCGATCTGGATGGGCTGCTTGTAGAATTGGGCAAAGTTCTTGTAGCGTTCCTTGCTTTCCTCGGTGCCGTTGATGCCGAACTTTTCCCAATACTGGGCGTACTTGGTGTAGGTCAGGACGCTGTCCAGCGTAACTGTCGTATTGTACTCCGGCTGGTGCACACGCAGGAGCTCATTCTCGATGACGGAGGGTCGGGAGGATCGGAAGCAGCGGTACTTCTCTGTATCGAGCCAGCCGGGGATATCGTCGGCCTCGATGCCGTCGAAGGTCATATTCACCGTGCCGCGGACGTATTTCAGCGTGCCGTCCTTGTTTTTGCAGATCTCTGCGAAGGGGTACAGGTCGGAGGTGACATTGGTCTTATCCGTATTCTTGTTCTTGATACCGTCCCAGTAGGCGTTCTCGGTCCGCGCCTCCGTCATAAAGGCGGCAGCGCCATCCAACTCCTGCTGGGTAAAAGGCTGAATGGTGAAGTTGAACTCCTGACGGGCCAGCAGCTGGCCGGAGCTGCGGGTGGTGATGATCACCACATACTTCGCCTCCACCGGCTTCTCACCGGGCAGTGGGCGGTAGACCATGGCGTGATACCCGTTGAAGTCCAGCACATCCGGGGTGAGGCTCACCATCGTGACCTTCTGGTTATAACTGTCGGTCATGATGCCCGCTTTCTCCAGAAGAGCGGGTCTGGGCATCTGCATATCGTCGCCGACGGCAGTCGTGTCCACGGGCTTTGTCTTGTCCACAAAGTCACGCAGGAGCCCCTGATACTTCTCCGCCAGAGCGTTTTGCATCTCGCTGGTCACGCTGCTGTCGAAGGGCGCAACGGTGGCGTCAAAGAGCACATCGGCATAGACCTCCACGCCGTTGTCGCCGGTGATGTGCGCCAGCGTGTAGTCATCGAAGGCGTCATAGGTCACGCGGGCGATCAGCCGGAACTTGCCGGCCTTCTCGGGCAGCGCCGTGCCGTCGGCGGGCTGCAGGGGGCGGTTGACGGTTCCCACGCCGGTGCCGTTGGTGATGTAGAGCCACTCGGTGTTCCGGGTGCCCCACTGCACCTTCACATCATAGCGCCCCGCAATGCTGGAGGGAAGCGTGAGGTTGGAGGTGATGCGGTCGTTCACGGTGTAGAGCGTCCAGCCCGCCACCTCGCTTTGGGTGGCCCCGTTGGTGTTCTCGCCGCGGATGAGTTCCCAGTTCAGGGACCCGGCGGCGCTCTCCAGCAGTTTCTGCACCGCGTCGGCGCTGCGCCCCACGGTGGCACGGAGGGTGATCTCCTTGGTGACCCCGGCATAGGTGATGTTGAACTTCAACCCCGTGTACTGCACGGTCTGGCGGGCGGTGCCGTCGCCGGTGAAGTAGGTGATGTTGCCGTTGTCGGCAATGTACTGTACCTTGGTACCGTCAAAGCCGTTGGCCTTGGCGCTGCCGTTGACATAGGTGATCTCGGAGTTGTCCGCCACATCCGCATAGCCCTGCTCTGCCAGCAGGCGGCGGAAGGCTTGGGTGATGTTGGTTTCATCATAGAGCCCCACGCCTTCCAGAGGCTGCACGGCGGTATTCTTGCGCGTGAACTCGGCGGCAATATCCTCCAGAGTCTGCACCTTTTCCGCATTCTCGGACCAGAGGCACAGCGTGAAGGTCTTGGTCTTCGTGGCAGCGCCGCTTTGGAGAGTGGCGGTGAGGGTCACCGTGACCTTATCCGCCGCAGGCGCGGTGAGCGCGCCGGTGGCGGTGTTCACCAGAGCGTTATCCGCCGTCCATGCGAGGGAAACGGTCTTCTCTCCACTGCCCTCCACGGGAACGGTGACGCTCGCGGGCAGGGTCAGGAAGCCGGTATAGGTCTGCGCGATCTCCTCTTCCTCCTCCGGGTCGCTGCTCACCGGGGTAAGGCCGCGGAGCTGATAGACGCCGGTGGCATCGGCCTTCAGAAGGTCTGCATTCTCGGCATCGAGCCCCAGTTCCTTATAGAAGTGCTTTTGCAGGGCGTTCAGGAAGTAGTCGTGCAGGTCCGTGACCGCTTCGCCGGGCTCTTCGATGCCGTATTTCTCACAGAGGTCGGCCTTATCGTTATAGTCCGTAAGGTCATAGAATCTCAGCACAGTCTCGGCGTACCAGTCGGCCTTGGCTTTCTTGGCGGCGTCGGCGGCGCTCATGCCGCGAAGTTCCAAGGCGTTGGCGGCGGCGGCAGCGGCCTTGAGGTCGGCATTGTCCACGGGGGTGCCGCCCTGCCAGGGCAGCACCGGGAAGCCGCCGTTGCTGTTGCCGCTGTCAAGGTGCATCCCCATCTCCGCCGCAAATTCCGGGGTGCGCATATAGTCCGCGGTGCGGGCAGTCATACCGCTGGTGGTGCCATCCGCCGCGGCCTGTGGTGCGACGGTGTCCAGATAAGCGCAGTTGGTGATGGTGGCGCCGGAGTTCACCTTGCCTACCACCGCACCGAAGCTGCTTTCCGGACCGGTGACAGCACCTACAGTGTAGCAGTCTTTCATAACAGCATTACTGCGCGCACAGCCGACAAGTCCGCCAAATCCGCCAGCGCTAACACTCTTTGCGTTAGTGTGGACGTTCCCCGCAAAATAGCAGTTCTCTACGGTACCGTAAGTATAACCCACGATACCTCCCGCGCCATTTTGCACCGCATACCGGGAGTACTTGAACAGAATATCCGCTGTGCTCACGCAGCCACTAATGACATTGCCTGCCACACCATGACCAACAATACCGCCAACACCAAAGATCACGTCATCGCCGCCTTTGATGTAACCACTGACGAGGCAGTTTTCAATCCGGCCTTCACTCTTATCCGCAATACCTCCGACATTACTTGTACCGTCAATGGCGCAATCCACACACAAACTCTTGACAGTTCCATTGGCGCTCAAATAATAGACTAATCCGCCAGTTCCTGCCAAACCACTAACGGTGTAATTATCGCCGTTCAGGGTGCCGGCAAACTTATTACTGTCGGTACCGATGGCCGTCCAAGTCTTGCCGTTGAGGTTGATGTTGGCGGTGAGCTTGCCGCTGATGGTCGTGCCGCCCTTGTTGACCGCATCGGCAAACCATGCCAGTGCCGCGGCGGTGCCGATCTGATAGACGCCGTTTTTGTCTTGGGTGGGTGCGGTCTTGGCGGTGCCGTCCCAGCCCTCACCCGCGTAAGTTAAGGTGAAGGAGAGCGTCTTGTCCTCGGCGGCGGTGATGCTGCCGTGAACGGGGATATAGCCCGCCTTGGCGACGGTATAGGCATACGTCTCGCCGGCGTAGACGATGTATGCGCCGTTCCCGTCTGCTGCGATCGTGTCGCCCACGGGGTGAGTAAGCGTAACGGCAGCGCCCTCCGGGGCAACGTTAAACTTCACCTGATACGCCTTCAGGGCGGTAAGGCCCACATCCTGATCCACGTTCTTATCCGTGACGATGATCTTGCCCACCTTGGTTTGATAGCCGTACTTGCTGACCGTGTAGGTGTACGCTCCGGCGGGGACCGCATACTTACCGTCGGTGCCGGTGATGGCTGCACCGCTGGCATCCTGCAAGACGACCGTGCAATCCTCCGCGCCGGTGACATTGAGGGAGATGGTGTAGACTTGGGAAACGGTAAAGTCTTTCAGCTTGACATTATAAGAGTCGGAACCGCTGAAGGACAGCGTCAGTTCATCGCCCTTTTTCAGCACCGTGCTGAATGTCTTCCACTCCGATTCATCGTAGGCTGTCAAGAGTGTCTTGCTTCCGTTCTTTACAGTGAATCCGTACTCATCCCAGTAGTCTTTATATCCATTGGAAAAATACTGGAAGGACACAACGCACGGCTTTCCCGCCGTCAGCTTCATAGTCGTTGTGCCATAGCTTTTTTTGCTCGCCAAATAGTTCCCACCAGCAGCCCGTACCGGTTCAAAGCCGTATCGTGTGCCGTTCTCGGCGGTGATACCGTCCAGGCCGGCAAAGAAATCGTCAAAGGTCAGCGACTTGACGAACTCCAGGCCTATGGTCTTGGCAGCCTTGACCACAAAACTCCCAGACAAGGTATCGCAGCCATCCAACTTGGCCGTATAGGTATAGTCCCCGGCGGGGAGAGTGCAGTCCGCGCCGCTGCCCGTGTAGGCGGTGATACTGCCGGACGTGACGGTGATGGTGGGCTCGGCGGTCACGCCCTCCGGCTTGGTGATGTTGAAGGTCACCGTCTGCTTTGCCAACTCGGTCAGCTTGACGGTCTTGTTCACATCGGTGGTCGCAACATTGATCGTGCCGGTGGCCGTCTCATAGCCAAACTTGCTGACGGTGTAGGTGTAGTCGGTATTCTTGGCAGCGATATAGACATTCTTGCCTTTTTCGCTGTCCGCAGACTCCTTGTAAACGGTGGTGTTTCCCTGTTTCAGTGTTACCGCCGCATCATCGGGGGTAAACTTCAGGGTGATGACCGGCAGTTTGACAAGGGTAACGGTAATGGTGTTGTTCCCCTCTTGGGCGGTAAACTCCTGCGTTACCTTTTCGTAGCCTTTCTTTTCTACCGTATAGGTGTATTTTTCGCCAACCGTTAGGGCATAACTTCCGTCTGTACCCGCTGTCAGGCCGGTGTAGCCCTTTTTCAGCGTCACAGTGGCATCAATTGCCGTTCCTGCCGCATCCTTGACATCAAAGCGCACGGTGGGCAGCACCTCGGCGCGGAAATTGCGCAGCCAAATGCAATCTTGCCCCTTGTCCCCGCTGCTATCTTTTTGGTAGTTTACGGTGACCTTATCCCCGGCATTTACAGCGATGGAAAACTCTTTCCAATCTTGCTTTTCACCACTGTATCCGCCGCCGGTTGAACCAAATTGGCTTCCCGTTTGATCGTTAATATCTACGCGCAGGCCATCATAATTTTTTTCGGAGTCGGTTTTGCAGTCAAAGGTCAACTGGGCAGCCTTGGCAAAGGTCAGGGTCAGACTGGAGGTGGTGTTGCCCTTCTTTTCATTGGTGGATTTCAGGACATAACCGCCATCCAGCAGCACCGGCTCAAATTTGTAGGAGGTGCTGTTTTGCGCTGTGGCAATGCCATTGAGTCCCGTGAAAAAGTCAGCAAAGAGCATTGCGTCCTTCACCTTGATGGTAAAGGTGGCGGTTTGGCCCCTGTACTTAACGGTGACGGTTTGGCTCTCGGCGGGAGTTTCTGTGCTAAAGCCCTCATAGGTCACACCGGCGGCGGCATAGTCGCCGGTAATGGTGCGGGTTTCCACAGAATTATCATACTTCACCGTGAGAACCATGCCGGTCAGGTCAAGTTCAGCATCGCCCTTGTAGTACTCCGTCTTTGTGGGAGCCTTGGTCACCGCAATGCTCTGCACCTTTTTCAGCGCCACGGTTTGGGTGCTGTTCTCGGTGGGCGTCACGGTGCCGGCGGCGGGCTCATAGCCCTCCTTGGTCGTCTCGGCGGTGTAAGTATAGGCGTGACCCTTCAGCAGCTGATAGGTCGTTCCCTCGGTGGGCGCAACCTGCGTCTCGCCGTCCTTGAGGGTGAGCGCGGCACCGGCGGGAGTCACGGTGAAGGTCACGGTGACCCACTGTGCAGCATCCTCCGCCAGCGTAACGGTAACGCTGTCGGGAGTCGCCACGGGGTTGTCCTTATCGGTCACGGTCACGCTGCCGGTTTTGGTCGTGTAGCCGGGGCAGGACACGGTATAGGAATACGGTGCATCGGCGGCAGGCAGCGCCACGGTGGTGGGACCGGTATAAGTGCCGCCGTTGATTTCGAGCGTGGCATTCGCGGGAGCAATGGTAAAGGATACCGCCGCGGTGGGGGTCTCCCAGCTGAGGGCGGGATAGTCGCCGCTCTTGACCATAAAGCCATCCCCCAACAAAGCCGCAAACGCGGGGGATTTCATTTCATCAGCGGTTTTTGACGTTGCCGTCTGGCTATTGCCGTTGGCACCGGCAGATGCCGTGGTATCCAGATAGTAGCAATTCGTCACGGTGGAGTTGTCGCACCAACCGGCGATAGCGGCGTAATTCGATGTATCCGCAGTTACAGAAGTCGTCCCGCTATTATAGCAATTCTTGACAGATCCATTACTATCAATATAGCCAGCAATACCCCCCAAATTAACACCTTTGCGGTCTCTGCTGCTGGAAATGGCACCTGTGTTATAGCAATTCTCTACTGTACCTCCCCGCAGTTTTCCAACGATACCGCCTACATATCGTCCGGTTGCGGAGATTATTGCACAGTTGATACAGCCACTAATGGTTGCGCCATTGGCTTGGGCTGCAATGCCGGCAACGCCTTCCGTGCCCGACACTGTACCATCCACTTTCACATTCTTCACCACGGCGCCGCCCGCCAGTTTGCTGAACAGGCCGACATTGGCCGTGGAAGCGGTGATTTCCAGCGTTACGGTGTGGCCGTTGCCGTCAAAGGTGCCGGTAAATTCGTTGGCATAGGGCTCCTTGACGGTGATGTCCGCCGTCAATTGATAATTGCCGCCGGGCTCCATCGCCGCAAACGCCTCCGCGGTGCCGATATCCTGCACCGCGCCTGCCGCAGCCAGCATCGGCGCCGCACCGCCGCTGCGGGCAGACCGGGACACAGGCGTTTCCGGAGCAGGCTCCTGCTGCTCCTGCGTCTCCTCATTCCCGGCAGGGGCGGTGTTCTCCGTGTCCGCCGGAGCTATCTGTTCCTGCTGGGTCTGCTGCTCCTGATCCGCGGCCAACGTGTCGGCCAACACGGAGGTGGGCAGCATGCTGACGACCATCACGACGGTCAGCAGCCAGCTTATGACTCTCTTCCTCATATCTCTTTCTCCTCTATGTAAATTTTTTGTCGACGTGAGGGGGTGGGCGGGGATGCGGCAACATCCCCGCCCCACTTATGGAAAAGCACGCGGCCAATGGCCGCCTCAGCTTGACAAAGGGGACTCGTCTGCACAGTTTCACGGTCAGATGGAAAGCGCACGGCGCCTCAGCTTGACAGTCGAGTTTTCCGCACCGCTTCGCTGTGTATGGCAGCGTGTCAGCCTGGCAAGGGAAATATTTTTCATGCAGGGCATGAAAAACGGGACAGAGTGCACTCTGTCCCGCGAAAATGAAACGCTGCCCGGCGCAAAGCCGGACAGCGAACGCAATAGATACGACCCCTGCACCACGGAAAGACGTCGCCGCCCCCGCCGCCCGCCCAAAAGGGCCGGCCGCGAAAAAGGCGGTGCAAAAAACACCGACCTCCCGTTCAGGAGGTCAGCGTGGTACATCTACATGGTGGTACAAGATTCCCGCACACGGAGAGCGCGCCCGCTGCAACTTTGTCCTACACAATGCAATTCTCCTGGCTCGCGCCGCGGGGGACAGACATCCCTCCTCGTTTGCAGCCTACCTTCTCATGGGCTTACCCACAATGGCGGACTTTCGTCCCGGCGGCTCTCGCCGCTTCGGTGCATCCTTGCGCTCACAGTACCGGTCGTGCGGGGTTTGGCTACCCCTTTCCTTCTATGCCGACGCCTGGCCCGTGGTGGGCTGTACGGCCGCCGGCGACATTGGATCAACAGACTGTTTATTTACTTGTCAGCGACATTATATTACAGGAATTGGCCGTTGTCAACCCTCCTCCCTACCCCAGCGCCACGTCCAGGATCATCATTACGGTAAAGCCCGCGGCAAAGGCCAGCGCCCCCGGGCCGGAATCGCCGCGCGTGGGCAGCAGCTCGGCGGCCACCACATAGAGCATGGCCCCGGCGGCAAAGCCCAGCAGCCAGGGCAGCGCCGGAACGATGAGCGCCGCCGCCAGCACCGTCACGCCGGCGGCCAGCGGCTCCACCACGCCGGAGAGCACGCCGCCCAAAAAGGCTCTCCCCTTCCCCGCACCGGCGGTACGCAGGGGCAGGGCCACAATGGCGCCCTCCGGCACATTCTGGATGGCGATGGCCAGCGCCAGCGTAAACGCCGCAGCGGGCGCGGCGGCTCCTGCCGCCACACATCCGGCATAGGCCGCACCCACCGCCATCCCCTCCGGGATGTTGTGCAGCGTCACCGCCAGAAGGGTCATGGTGGTGGAACGGTCGGTAACAGCCTCCGGCAGCAGTCGCTCCAGCAGCCGCAGGAACAGCACCCCCAGCCAGAAACCGCCCGCCGCCGGAAGGAAGGACCAGCGGCCCATGTCCGCCCAGTCGATAGCGGGCAGCAGCAGGCTCCACACCGAGGCGGCGGTCATCACCCCGGCGGCGAAGCCCTCCAACACGCGGCGCAGAACGGCGGAGGGCGCTCTTCGCAGGCAGAATACGCACGCCGCACCCAGCGACGTGCCCCAGAAGGGGAGCAATATCCCCTGAAGGACAGATGATTGCATAGACACTCCCTTTTCCGTATCCGTAGTATGCGGAGCCGGGCGGCTCCGTACAGTCTATCCTACGCAGCGAGAAACGAAAGGTGAAAAGACAAGGGCCCCCGCTTCGGCGGGGGCCCTTTGGAAAATACAAAGTCATTCAAAATGCTAAGATAAGGCGGGAGCGCCCGAAGGGTGCTCCCGCTGCGCGGCTTATTGCTTTATGTGAGATGCAGCTTCACTGTACCGGCAGCTCCACTGCAATAGTAGTGCCCTCATCTGAACTCTCCTCTACCCGGACGCAGCCGCCGTGGAGATCGGCAATCTCCCACACCAGCGAAAGTCCCAGCCCCACGCCGCCGTACTCCCGGCTGCGGGACTTGTCCACCCGGAAGAAGGGCTGGAAGATGCTCCGCTGAAATTCCTCCGGAATGCCGCGGCCGGTGTCGGAAACGCGGATCAGGAGTTTTTCCGTCTCCTGTGTGACGCAGACCCACACCGAGCCGCCAGGGCGGTTGTACTTGACGGCGTTCTCCGTCAGGTTGAAGATCAGCCGATAGATCAGCGCGTCGCTGCCGGTCATAACGCCGTCGCCCTCCGCTTTTAGCGTGACACCGCGCTTTTCTGCCAGCGGGGCGAGGTCTGTGAAGATCTCCTCGATCATTGGGATAAGCTGAATCTGCTCGTTCCGCGCCACCTGCTGCAAATTGCTCATCTCCAGCAGCGTCTTGGTCATCTGCGTCAGCCTCTCCGTCTGCTCCCGCAAAAGCGTGAGGAATTTCGCCGTCTCCGGTAGCATGTCTGGATGCTCCGCGGAAAATAGCTCCAGCTGCGCCTGCATCAGCGCCAGCGGCGTGCGCAGCTCGTGGGCGGCGTTGCCGGTGAACTGCCGCTGGGCGGTAAAGGCGTTGTTCAACCGCTCCAGCATCTGGTTGACGGAGTGGCTGAGCTGCCGGAATTCCGGCAGCACGTCCTCATCGATCCTCACATCCGCCAGATTGTTCAGCTGCACCTTCTCTACCTGAGAGGCGAAGCTGTGCAGGGGCTTGAGGGCTCGTCCGCTGACGAAATAGGCGAGGATGCCGCTGAGCAGCGTTACCGCCGCTGTGATGTACCAGTTGGTGGTGCGGAAGCGTCCCTGCGCCCCATCGACAACGATGGTCAGCTCCTCGCTGGGCGCAACGAGCTGCGGGTCAAAGCTTGCCGCGCCGCCCTCATTCAGGATCACCGTGCCGCCGCCCTGTAAGCTGTCTGCAATGGTGTCCATATAGTACACACCGGAGGAACAGAGCAGCAGATTCATGGCCACGCAGGTGATGCCGATGAGCAGGACGGACATCAGTGTGATGCGCCACTGCAGGGAAAGCCGCTTCATTCTTCGTCCCCTCCCATCAGATAGCCCTCGCCGATGCGGTTGCGGACAGGGTCGTAGCCCAACGCGGTGCGCAGCTTCTTCCGCAGGGCGGAGATGTGGACGCGGATGGAGTTGCTGAAGCTGTCCACGCTGTTGTCCCAAACGTGATCCATCAGCTCCTCCTGACTCACAGGCCGCCCCTGATGCGCCATCAGGTATTCCAGGATCCCCGTCTCCTTGCGGGTCAGCGTCAGGGGCTGCCCGTTGGCGGAAACTGCCCGCGCACGGGCATCAAAGGTGAGCTGCCCGCAGCGCAGCACCACATCCTGCTGGGTAAACTGCCTCAGGGTCAGGCTGCGGATGCGCGCCTCCAGCTCCGCCAGATGGAAGGGCTTCGCCAGATAGTCATTGGCGCCGGCATCCAGACCCGTCACCTTATCCTCCACCTCGCCGCGAGCCGAGAGGATCAGCACAGGTGTCTCTCTGTCGGTCTGCCGCAGGGTGCGCAGCACCGTCATTCCGTCCTTTTTCGGCAGGTTCAGATCCAGCAGCACCAGATCGTACCGCTCCGTTTCCAACAGCTCCAGCGCCTTCTCGCCGTCGTAGCAGCAATCCACGCTGTAGGCCGACCGCCGCAGGCTGCGGGCGACGGTGTCGCACAGGGCGCGCTCGTCCTCTACAATCAAAAGGTGCATAGTCGCCTCCTTAATGAACAGGTTGTCTCCTATTATAGCAGAGCCGGATAAGATTTGTGTTAAATTTCTGTTCTTAACAAAGATTTTAACCCGCCTGCGCTATGATAGGCCACAGAAACAGGAAAGGGTGATCAAAATGAGTCACAGGAAGAAGGCAGCAGCGCAGGTCACGCTGCTGCTGGCGGGAGCCGCCATGCTGTGCTTCGGCGTCTGGCGGGGCGAGGCCGCCACGGTGCTGAGCAAAGCGATCAAATTATGTCTGGAGTGTGTGGGCATTGGATAAGAAGAATACTTCGGGCGCGTCCCATCTTTTGGCCCGTTTTCGGGGCTGGATACAGGCAGGGGCGGCCTTATTGACCAACCTGCACCTGCCGAACTTTCTCAAGGGCGGCTTGTATCAGGGCGCGGGCAAGACCGTCTGCGTGCCGGGGCTGAACTGCTACTCCTGCCCGGCAGCCTCCGGCGCCTGTCCCATCGGGGCGTTTCAGGCGGTGGTGGGGTCCTCCAAGTTCAGCTTCTCCTATTATATCACAGGCTTTCTCATTCTGCTGGGCGTGCTGCTGGGGCGCTTCATCTGCGGCTTCCTGTGTCCCTTCGGCTGGTTTCAGGAGCTGCTGCATAAGATCCCCACGAAGAAGCTCTCAACAAAAAAGCTCAAGCCCCTGACGTACCTCAAGTACGCCGTGCTACTAGTGATGGTCTTCCTGCTGCCGGCGTTTCTCGTCAACGACGTAGGCATGGGTGACCCCTTCTTCTGTAAGTATCTTTGCCCCCAGGGCGTGCTGGAGGGGGCCATCCCACTGTCCCTTGCCAATTCCGGCATCCGGGCAGCGCTGGGCAGCCTGTTTACCTGGAAATTCAGCATCCTGCTGGCAGTGATCGTGCTGAGTATCGTATTTTACCGGCCCTTCTGCAAATGGCTGTGCCCGCTGGGTGCGTTTTACGCGCTGTTTAACAGGGTGTCCCTGTTCCAGATGAAGGTGGATAGGAACAAATGCGTCTCCTGCGGAAAATGCGCCAAGGCCTGCAAAATGGATGTGGACGTGACAAAAACGCCCAACCACACCGAGTGCATCCGCTGTGGGATGTGCATCCGCGCCTGTCCCACCAACGCCGTCAGTTTCCGCTACGGCTTTGGAGACGGCAAAAAAGAACCTGTAGAACCTGCAAATACATTAAAAACGGAGGAAACAAAATGAACGTAAAGAAAATCATCACACTGCTGCTGGCGCTGGTGCTGGCCGCCGGTATGGTCGCCTGTGGCACAAAGCCCGCAGAGGACACAAACGGCAATGATGGCGGCGAGGAGGCAAAAGCGCTGTATGAGCAGCTGATGGCGCAGGAAAATGCCATCCTGTCGGAAAATACAGCTCTTTGGGAAAAGGTCTTTAAGGCAGCCGATAAGGGCATGGCCATGATAGAGGACGGCGGCAACTACGGCGATTTTCTGCTTAAGACCATCGAGAATGCCAAGGATCAGTTCACCGAGGAGGAGCTGACGCTGCTCACCGGCGAGGCCACCAAGATCAAGGATATTGAGAACCAGCGGGCGGAGCTGGAGACGAAGTATCCCTGGCTGTCAGAGACGCCTGATAGTGATGACAATACGAGCGTCCCGGCGGGCAGCGATATGACCACGCCGCCTGACGATGGCAGTATGCAGAAGTTTCCCGCCTTTGAGGGCAAGGATCTGGACGGTAACACGGTGAAGAGCAGCGAGCTGTTCGCCAAAAACGCCGTCACCGTTGTGAATTTTTGGTTTACCACCTGCAACCCCTGCGTAGGGGAGCTTGCCGAGCTGGACGCGCTGAACAAGGAGCTTGCGGAGAAGGGCGGCGCCCTCATCGGCGTCAACACCTTCACGCTGGACGGCAACGAGACGGCCATTTCCGAGGCCAAGGATGTGCTTGCCAAGAAGGGCGCGACCTATCAGAACGTGTATTTTGCTTCCGATGGAGAGGCCGGCAAGTTCACCACCAATATCTTTGCCTATCCCACCACCTATGTGGTTGACCGCAACGGCAACATCGTGGGCGACCCCATCGTGGGCGCTGTTACGGAAAAGAAGCAGGCGGAGGCACTGCAAGCCCAAATCGACAAGGCACTCTCCGCCGATATGGGCTGACAAACAGACTTGTAGATATCTCCTGTACCTGTTTGTGGTCTGATTTCAGATACATATCAGCAGAAAAAAACGGGACGGCTGTTCTTTTGAGGAACAGCCGTCTTTTTCTGGGAAGACAGCGAATGGGGCGCGGGGCTATTTGCCCGCGCCCCTAAAGAGCGGCGCAAAGCGCCAAAAGTGATCCTGTGAGTAGTTTTTTTCCTGTTTTCATCTTCTTTCCTCCGTTCAGAATTGTTTATCACGGCGAAGCTCACCCGCAGCAAAGGCCGTTGTCGGCAGCAGCGGAAGCACCATGCAGCACAGCAGCAAGATGCTGAGTATTCGTTTTTTCATTTCTTGCTACCTCCGTTTTCGTATATGTCGGCTCAGTCAAGAGCGGTTATTGTAATGGTGCCGTTGAAGCCGAGAAGCGTAGTTTTGTAGCTCGACTGTTCAATTTTGAATCGCAGGGGAATATCTTCGTCCGATGCTATATATATCCGGCTGAAACTGAAATGGTGCTGATCCCTTGAATAAGGCAGCTTTACGCCGTCTCTCTTTATGCGCGTAGCTTCTCTGCAAAAGCCGTCATCATAATTGTCCGTCATTTGAACAGAATAATTACCACTTCTGTCTTCGTGAGATTGCAGTTCCATAGATGCGCTTATGGTTACGCTGTATGTGTGACCTTTTTTCAGATATATCTCATCCATGTATGTAGAAACAAATCCGCCGCTTTCGGCTTCTTTATAAACTTTTATCCCAACGGGCCGTTCGGCGCCGTCCTCTTTGTAAAGATCGCCTTTTGTCCAAAGCGTACCATAGAACCAGCCGGCGCAGCTGCCGTTCTGTCCCTTGTCTCCCTTGTCTCCTTTGTCGCCTTTGTCACCTTTTTCGCCGGGGTCTCCTTTATCACCCTTTTCTCCGTCAACACCTGCGGCTTTCACCCCGGTGTCGGTTTCTCCGATCCACCAGTTGCCGTTCTCGCCGATAAAAGGTGTTTTACCGTCCTTACCGGTGGCACCGTCGGTTCCGTCCTTGCCGTCAAGGCCTTTCAGAACCGAAAGGTCGTACAGGTTCAGCCATATTTCATCGCCGGTGTAGCGCCACTGCAGGGTGTTTTCGTTCACGCGGATTTCCGGTGTTTTTCCGTTTGCTCCGCCCTTACCGCTCTGTCCGGCAGGGCCTGTGATGTCGACTATCGCCACAAGGTTCTGCCACTCGTCACCCGCGTAACGCCACTGTATGTGGGTTGCGGCTCGCTGCACCTCGATGCTTTTGGCGTTAATTCCGTCTTTACCGTTGGCTCCGTCCTTACCGGCTTCTCCGGCAGCACCCCGCAGCTCGGTAAGCGACACAAGGTCATGCCAATCGGCTTCATCGCTGTATTTCCACTGGATCGCCGTGCCGTTGTTCCGCACCTCCGGCAGTGCAGTGTCGATTTTTGCCGCCTTGCTCCATCCTGCGGCAAGCACGATGCAAAGCACCAAAAGAGCGGCGCAAAGCGCCAAAAGTGATCCTGTGAGTAGTTTTTTCCCTGTTTTCATCTTCTTTCCTCCGTTCAGAATTGTTTATCACGGCGAAGCTCACCCGCAGCGAAAGCCGTTGTCGGCAGCAGCGTCAGCACCATGCAGCACAGCAGCAGGATACTGCGTATTCGTTTCTTCATTGGCTTTTCTCCTCCTGTTCGTGTCGGGTGAGCTTGTCCGCCCCGCCTTTTTTCTGGTTTTCTCTGTTTCTGAGCCGGAAGCACAGCGCGGTGATCGCCGCCGCCGCTGCAAAGGAGACAACGGCCACCAGCACATAGCCGCCCGCGTCCTTCCGCAGCAGCATCGCGCCGAACACGCCCCATGCGGCTGTCTGCCCCGGCCCGACGACCGTGCCCACCGTCTGCGTCAAGACCGCGCACAGCAGCATACACGCGGCGCTCAGTCCATAGATGCCGCGCCGCTGCCTCCGGCGGGTGTTTTCCCGCACCCGCTGCTTGACGAGTGCGACCCGTCTTGCGGTATCGTACATATCGTTTGAACCTCCTCTCTGGATTTTTTGAAATGCGGCTTAAAAACCCCTTCACTTATATAGGTACAAAAAATCGAAAAAACTCTCACCCAAAACGCAAAATTTTTCAAAAAAATTTGAGAGCCGCCAAAAAGCAGCTCTCAGGGGGTGGATATTCGGTTAAGGCACAGAAGAAAAATGCTGTCCGGTATGAGAAAAGCAGCACACCCGATTGTCTAAAACCGGATGTGCTGCAATTACAGCGCCGCATATCTTATTCAAACATGGCTTCCAGATAACCGCAAAGGGCGGAGGACAGCCTGTTGATGGCAGCTGAGATTGCGGAGCATATCAGTTGCATGTGCAGTCTATCCCAGGTGCTTTTTGTTGAGGTGAGGTCACACTTCGTCCGTTCTCCTCTGCCCCAAAAGCCAGGCTGTCATGTCCCGCAAGGTCTCCTCCAGCGGGCGCGGCTGATATGCAAAGCGTTCCGACGCAGCAGCATGGCTGAAGCGGCCGTTTGAGGCAAGAACGGAAACGGAATAAGGGGTGAAAAACAGCGGCTTTCGATCCTTCAGACTCCGGCGTTCGTAGTACGGAGCGGCCAGCTTTGCAAGCCCCAGTGGCAGGCAGATGGGGCGATACTTCAGCTTTGCAGCCTTCCCCACGAGCTGGAGCATCTTGCAGATGGTGACATAGTGGCCGGACAAAATGTATCCTTTGCCGGGCTCTCCGTTTTCGGAACAGGCGAGAATGCCTTTTGCCACATCTCGCACATCCACGAAGTCATATCCGCCGCAAACGGCAAAAGGCAGCTTTCCGGAAAGAAACGATTTCGCCATTGAGGTGAAGCTCCCTCCCTGTATATCGCCCGGCCCGATGATACCGGAGGGGAAGACAATGCTGGCATTCAGCCCGCGCTCTGCCGCATTGAAGACAAGCTCTGTTGCGGTTGCCTTGCTCTTGGCGTAATCTCCGTCCACAAGCCCCGGAGAGAATTCGCAATCCTCCGTAATGGTGCAGCCCTTTGGCTTTTCCGGTATGGCATGGACGGAACTAACATAGACCATTTTGCCCACATTACGCTCCATACATTGCCGGAGAACGCTCCATGTCCCACCTACATTGACCTGATAGAGCTTCGAACCGGGTCTGGACGCGACAGAGACGATACCGGCGCAGTGAATCACACAGGTACGGCTGTCCGCATCCGCGAAGAAGTCTGTCAGTGAGTTTTCCGCACACACATCACCGATGACGGTATGGACTTCTTTGGGGAGCAAATTGATATAGGGGTCATCATGCAGCACAAGCGCATACACTCGTGTGCCGCGGCGTACCAGCGCTTCTACAACAGCTCTGCCAAGGAAGCCGGTGGCACCTGTAACAAGATATTTATCATACATTAAAAAAGCCTCCTCAAATAAGCATACAAGTGTTGATTATCTTTCACAAGTACAGTATACTTGAGGGGAAAGACAGAAACAATCAGCACTTGCCATACGGCTGAAAGAAAAGCAACACTTTCTGTCGAAGCGTTGCTTTTCTTTGTAAACTTTTTTGGAGGGGCTCTATATGGAGAAGATGGATGCAAGGAAACGCTATACGCAAATGGTGCTCAAGCAGTCTTTTCTGAAGCTGCTGAAGGAAAAACCTGTAAACAGAATTACGGTGAAGGAGGTTTGTGCGCTGGCGCAGCTTAACCGTGCCACCTTCTATGCCCATTACAGCGATTGCTTTGCCCTGATGGAGAGCATTGAGAATGAACTCATCGATACATTTGAGAACTCCCTTCGCTATGTCAATTCGCTTGATGTGACGGCTCTGATCGAAGCCATCTACGATATGGTCGATCAGAATCAGGCGGCGTGTCGAATTCTAATTCTGGGGAATACAAACGCAACCGTCCTTATGCGGATGATTGCCCTGGCCAAGGCGGACAGCATTGCTTACTGGCGGAAAGAACTGCCCAGAGCCAGTGAGACAGAGCTGGAAATGATGTATACCCATCTGTCAAACGGTTTGATGCATGTCGTCGTGGAGGGCTATGACAAGTACAGCAAAGAGGAAATGGTCCGTTTTGTCAACCGGGTAGTAAAAGCCAGTCTTTCGCTGTTCCAATCGCCCCAAAGACCTCTTGCTTAACATAGGCCTTATGCTTGCGTGGTATAATAAGCTTTGCAAAACGGTCGATGGTCAAAGGAAAGAATGGAGAAAATCAGTCATATTTTATGAAAAATGAGCATAAGAAAACCCCGGAAAATGCGGATTTTCCGGGGTTTTTGAGCTTTTGAGCTGTGAATTTGCGTCCGATCAGCGCTTGGAGAACTGAGGTGCGCGACGAGCGGCCTTCAGACCGTATTTCTTGCGCTCACTTGGCAGAAACCCTTGTATTTGCAACGACTTGCGGGTTTGACGAATAAATTTGTCGTCGATTTTGTCTTTTAAGGTGTGCGTATGGTGCCTGCGGGGGATAGTTATGTGGTAGGATCGGACGGGAAGACCTCGTTGATCTGCTTTGCAGACTCTGTACGCTTTTCTGCGCTCTTGGCCTGTGCGTAAATCTTGAGGGTGACATCGGGATTCTTGTGCCCGGCATAGTCCATTACCGTGCGAACATCGACCCCACTATAAATCAGATTCGTGATATACGTCTTGCGAAGCATATGTGTCCTAACTGGGAAATTAATGGTATAACGGATGCCGGGATTGTGGGCAGCAGTCTGGCCTGCTTCCCGATTGACGGAATGAGACTTCTTTCCATGCTGTTTATAGCGGATATATTCGTCCGGCCCAACGCTGCGCCGCTTTATCTTTCGCCACATATTCCGGAACTGAGTCTCGCTCAAGGGAAGTCCACTGCTATTACAAATAACAAAATCAGAGGCAATGCTCTTTTTGATTTCTTTCAAATGATTGAAAAGGGGCACTGGAATAGGTATATTACGGTGGCCAGCTGCGGTCTTGGTCACATTGGAAATCTCCGGACGATTGTGGCAAAAGATACATGTACGCGTAACCTCGATCTGCGGAGTGTCCGCATTGAGATCAACGCAGTCCCATTGGAGTGCCAGAGACTCCTCGCGCCGCAGTCCTGCATAAAGCCCCAATTTGACAAACGTTTCCAGAGGATAAATTCCTTTGATCGCGGCAAGTAGCGTGGCAACCTGCGCATCCGTCAAGTATTCCTCCCCTGTATCCTCTTTTTCGCGCCTCACGCGTTTAAAGGTATACTTTGTCGTTGGGTCAACCTGGATCAAATCACAGGTGAGGGCATCGGCAAAAATCTGTTTGATTAGCATAGAAGCCTTGCGATAAACGGACGCGGACTGCGCCTCTGCTACAGCCATAGCCTTCTTTATATCTTCGCCGGTGATGTCGATCAATCGCTTGTCACCAAGCACAGGGATGAAGTGTGTGCGGATGATCTGTTCATAATTGTTATAGGTGTTCCGCTTTAGGTCAGCGGACTTATCCGACAGCCACTCCGTTGCGCGTTCGCTGAAAGTTGGGAATTCCTTAATTTTGCGGCGAAGATGAATCTCGGCCTCCCGCTTTTTTACCTTCTCGTCGCGCTCTGCAATTGTTCTACCATAGACAGTGATATACTTTCCGCGTTCATCGCGAATGCTTTTACAATAGTACTCGATTCCATTTCGAACTACTGTCTTTTCTTTTCTCCGGGGCATCAATTACGCCCCCTCTTTCCGTTGCCACCGCGAAAGCTGGGATGAAAATCCGCTCTGCCGCGATCCACGTTATCAACCCGCTGTTCGATAAATTTCCTCAAGTCCTCCTCGCGATAACGGACGTTTCCCTTACGCCGGTATTGGACAGCAGGAAGTTCCCCCGCTGCACGAAGGCGGTCAAGATTCGAAACTGAGATCCCTAAGTATTTCGCCGAGTCCCGGCGGTCGAGTAAAATGCAATTCATGGTAACTCCTTTTCTAATTGATTTTTCCGAGAAACCATGATAAAATAACCTTGCACTGGTACTTGATGGTTTCTCGCTGTCTTGTATCCTGCACCTCCCGCCGGCAAGCGGGAGGTGCTTTTTTATTGGCCGTGGCCTTTCGTTCAGCCTTCCTGCTTCGTCAGTGACGGCATTTCCACAGGCGTAAATTCCGAAAGAGCCATTCCGTATTTTGCCGTTATTTCAGAGAAATAACGTGAAGACCATCTGCCTTCTCCTTTAAAATAGCACAGGCGACAACAAAAGTCAATATGTAGATGTGAAAAAGTAAATCATAATGCTCAAAATATTAATACAATCATTTCCACCGAACGCCTTTCCGCTTATCTTACGTTGACTTTTTTTCGTTCTTGTGGTACTATTAATCAAACAAATTTGGAGGTTTGTATATGGGTGAAGATGCAAAGATGACAAAAGAATTGGAAAAATTTGAAGACTACTATATGCGAACGATGGAAATTACAGGAAGTAGAGATAATTTCCCCAAAGATCCTCAACTGGTAAAAGATGTAATCAATTTATTTTTGCAGCAAAATCCAAGAGTTTCACAGGTAGATATTGCAACCGAGTTCGAACTATCTTCCAGCCTATTTTCTCGTTTTCTGAGGACTGACAACGTGAAATCAAAACCAGAATGGAATAGAGTTGCGTATATACTTGGATTGAATATTGATTTGGCTCGGTATATAAAAGACACGCGGAAGTTGATTGAACTGGTTGGAGATTGGCAGTTAATCTATTATGGTTCACGCCTTACCTGCTTTGTGCGAGATACTTTTGATATAGACGGTGATATAAGAGAGCTTTCAACTTGTACGCCTGTTAGGCCAAATAACAACACCAGCGGCGAAAGGAATTATGAGTGTGTGCCCTATAATCTTGGCACAAAAGACGGTGGTGAATCGTGGAATTTTCAGTACTTCAAAGGAGAAGATGTACTTGCCTCCGACATAATCTTAAATCTATTTGCTAACACATACGCATTAAAGGCACACATTATAATCATTTTGAATTGCGAGCAAGCTTTTGAAGATCTCAAGCAAACTTTTCGCAGAAAGGATTGGCGAAATAGCCTACAATACTATTCTATGACGGTTCTCCGTGTTGACGATGAAATTTCTACCATCATTAATGAGTATTCAGATGGAGATTTGGGGCTCAAAAAGCGGTCTGAGCAAGGAAGTGGCACGAGCACCGTGCCTTCCGCAACTCCGCAGTGACCCCAGCGGCCTAGACAGTCACGCTCAGGCGGGGAAATGTAACTTCGTACCCCCGCACCTGCCCCCTAATCCCAGCGTAGCATAATCGAGTATATTGCCAATACGTTCGGAAGGACAAATTCCAAGGAAATCACTCTCTATCTAAGGGAAGGCTACCTGCTGTTTTCGGCAAGTGGTCTTCCTTCATTTATTCAACCGGTGCGGCCTATTCTCGACAACTGGCTCAATGCTTAACTGGCATCCCTGCTCTGACACATCAAATGCGTATTTACGTTTCGTGAGTCGCGCGGCGTATAGCAATTGCCTTCGCAGTCGCACTCAGCCCCTTCAGAGCCCCATAGTGTCATGCCGTGGGGGTAGGCGGGGTTCAGGCACACGGGGAGGCCAACGCCCATCACGCCCGTGCCTGAGTCATTACAGAGAAAGAGCAGCCATTCCTAGGAATGGCTGCTCTTTTGTTCGTTTTGCGATTGGTATTTCAGGGTGTCTGTGGGGTCGGGAGCCATCTACTTACCAATACTTGGGATACTTGCTGGTGCTCTGCTGTTTTTCGGCATACTGCCACCAGGGAACTTGGGTGGCGAAATCAGTCAGCTTATCCCAGAACTGATCGGCCGGCGTCCCCTTGTCCACGTAGACCGTGACAGTATAGGTCTTGCTGCTGCCATCCTCCATGGTGGCCGTATAGGTCACGGAGGTGGTGAAGTTCACTGTCTCGCCACTACCGGGCGTGAGGGATTTAACGCCGTTGGTGGAGATCGTGGGAGTCAGCTTTGTCACATCCGTGCCGCGGGGCATGGTGATGGTAATGGTGTTAGTGGTGTTGTTCACCGCGCCAGCCACGCCGTTGATGGAGAAGCTGGTAATGCCCTTGGCGGTCGTTGTGGCAGTCTCCCACTTGCAGGTGATAGACACATCGCCCGCAGGCATAGTAAAGCGGTTGTTAGTGATGGTTTTGGTTTCGCCGCCCTCTTTTGCCAGCGTATAGGTCAGAGAACCAGACACCATCTGATAGCCGTTGTCGGGCGTTACGGTAACGATGATCTCGTCGCCCTTATCCGCCTTGGTGCGGTTAGTGGTGATCGTACCACCCTTGGGTGCGCTTATCGAGATCTTATACGCGCCGGTATCCGGCGTTTCGCTGCCGCTGCCATAGGCGGGGATCTCCACCTTCAGGGGTGCGCTCTCGCCACCGGCTGCGCTTACGACCACGATGTAGATGTCGCGTGCATCCTCAGTCAGATTGCTGAGGGTGAAGGTTATCTCACCCGTGCTGGCCGTACCCTTAGTGGTGGATTTCATGATTTCATCCGCAGTGGGAGCTGTCGCGCCGTGATCCACCACCTTGTAGAAGTAGTTGCCTGCCTCGCTGGAGGTGAACTTCACGGTTGCACCGGTCTTGCTGGTGCGGGTGGCGGAGCCGTTGGACAGGGTGGGAGCGTTGGGGGCGGCGGAACCAGAATAGACCAGTTTGATGGTGTAGTCCTTGGTAGCTGTTCCTGCGATTGCCCGGAAAGAGACCTCTTCGTTCACCGGCATATAGCACATAATGTTGCCCTGAGACCAGTCACCTTCGTCCTGGCCGCCGCCGCTGACTTGTTTAACTTTTACGTCAGCTGGAGCAACGATTCTTAGGAAAAGATTGGCCATGCCGGTGGGGATCTTGCCAACCGTTTCTGCCGACACCGTATCCGGAATGGTGATCGTCCACTTGTCGCCGGACAGAACGCCCGTTGCCAGTTCATTACCGGCCTTACCCTGCAGCAGTGCGACAGATGTGATCGTCGGTGTAATCTCCGACGTGGACTCAAACTCTGCCGTTACCGTAACATTGCTCTTGGGCATCGTGAAAGTACCAACATTGCTGTTAGTCTTATCTGCGGTGACAGAAATGGTCTTCTGCTGTTCGTCCTTCACGATCCAGCTCTTCAGCGTGTAGCCGCTATCAGGAACGGCGGTCAGGGTGATGGTCGTATTCGGCTGTGCGGTTTGGTTGGAGGATTGGATTTTGCCGCCCGTGCCTGGTTCCGTGAGACGAATGTTGTGGCGGGTATTATCCACGGTTTTTTCTTCAAGAACAAGCCACGTGTAATAATACCCCCAATCGTCGATGGCGAATTCACATTCAATATCGTTTAGCGTGGCTACTCTTTTCCCGCTGGAGGCGCCTTGCTTGAAGACGAACAACTCTTTCATTACATAAGCACTGGAATCCGATAAAGCTACAGTTGCTTTAATCTTGCTTCCTTTTTGGATATTTCCGGAGGATCCCTCTTGTCCAATCCCGTCAATGGATACCGTTAGGCTCGCCAGCGTATCGTTACGAGTGTAAGAATTGCCAGTCTTCAGCATTACCTGATTCCACGAAAAGCCATATTGCTTATCTTTTAACTTGGCTGTAATCTCAATTCCACCCGGATTTCCCGGCATAATCAAGGTTACGCTTTCATCAAATTTTACTGTGTCTGAAAGCAGAGAACCGCTCCCTTCAACACCCTTCTCTACAATTTCCCAACAATCAAAGAGGTAATACTCATCAACATCGGTAATTGAAATAGTTAGTTTCTGGCCTTCTTTCGCAGTGACGATACCCGCGTCTCCATTTATCTTGATAGTCGCTTTACCGTTCGGGACAGTGGTTACAGTAATGGGGAGCGGCTCCAGTTCTGCCGCTTCAAAGACGGCGGTAAAGCTTGCGGGCTTATCTCCTACTACAAATTCCACCATCGCTTTGGTTTTCTGACTTTGGGAAAGGTAGGTAGTGCCATTAGCCTCCTGCCATTCTTTAAACCGATAGCCATCTTGCGCAACCGCCATCATTGCAAGGGTGGTCTGTTCCTGATAATACCCTGCTGTTCCGACCGGTGACAGCTCAACTGTACCCATTGCAGTATCATTGACATCTGCTGTAATTTTGACGTTTGCCGCCTTGTGATAGTTGGCCGTAACAGAAAGATTCCCGTCCATTTTTAGCCCGACATAGCACATTTCATTATTCCCGTCAGCTGCCCGCTTATTTCCAAGCAATGAGTTTTCTGGAATCGACGAAATATCTACATTATCCAGCAGATAGGTGTCGTTTTGGAACGTGTGCTGTGTCTTGAGCCGTATTAGAAGTTTTGTGCCTGCTGCAACGCCGGATTGCATTTCATCACTTGAGCCAAGCCACTGCCTCTTTGTAGGATTCTCAATCGCTTCATTAAAAGTGACTTCATCAGCAAATGAATAAATCCAGTAGGGCATGTCCGAAAAGCCTCCAGAGAGCATCCAATGCTCGACTCCCGACAGATCCTGCCCATCGCACATCCACTTGAATGACAAATATGTCTTTTCGTCTGAGGGTTTGGCAAAGGTGGCGGTGAGGGAGAACGTACCGGCAGTTGTTGTCAGGGTAGTGGCGGTCTGAGATTTGTCCGCGAGAGTGGCACTGGTCGTCCAGCCCTGGAATTTGTATCCTTCGTCTGCGGCGACCGCCTCGATGCTTACCGTTTCATCGGCCATGAATTGCAGGGTGCTGCCGGAATTGCAGACGCTGCCGTTTACTTTCACCGTTCCGTTCACTGCATTCACGGTCACCTTGCTGGGATAATTGATGACGATTTTGCCATTCTTTACCTTGTTGTTTGCGTCAGTGATGGTGAAAGGCAATTCCTCCCACGCATATCCATCCGCATAGGTTACGGTCTTGTTTTTTATTCGTTTACCAGCTTCTACGACTGTAGCTGCGTCTTTAAATTTCACCGTTGCGGAGGAATTAAAGCCAGCCGCATCATTTCCGATCTGGAAGAACAGCTTGGGCGCATTTGCCTTACGAGGATCCTCGGTAGGAGTCAACGTAATAACAAGGTCTTCCTTTGCATTGTTGTTCCAACCGGTGATTTTCACATCGGCAGCACTGTCGATTCTTCTGGTTCCATCCTTTAATTGCGCTGTGGCATTTTTGCTGCTGTCATTTTCATCCCACACGAAGCTGCCCGCGTCCGTACTGAACTCCGCACTGATTTTCAGGTCAGTCGCTCCGAGCGTCAATTTGGCTGTATTGCCCAGCGGCTTCAGCGTATAATCTGTTGTATCAGTCCCGGTGCTGTCTTTGATGATCCAACGCAGCAAGCCATAGCCGTTCGCGCCCTCCGCTTTCAGCTCGACCTCACTGCCTTCCGTCAAGGTTGTCAGGGTATCTGTGCGGCTGATGCTGCCGTTTTCAGGCTGCTCCAACGTCACCGATACGGTCTTGGCAAGGGTGGCGGTGAGGGAGACACTTTCCGATGTAGAGCCAATGGTCAATTGAGTTTTTGCGCTGCTGGAATCAGAGACCGTTCCTCCGGTTGCTCTCCATCCCTTAAACGCATAGCCGTTATTCGGAACAGCTTCAAGCTGAATTGCTGCGGCCGATTCCGTTTCCCTAACAGAGTGGGTACCGCCGTTATTCACAGAGGTACCACCGATTTTGACCTTGCCGTTCTCAGCGGCAACAGATATCTGTACCGCACCTTCCGCTGCACTTTGTGCGACTGAAACAGGAATCAGAATACAAAGCGACAGCACAAGAGCCAGTAGGGGAACGATTCTTTTTTTCATTGTATTCCCACCTTTATAAAGTAATATGATTTATATTCTCCGACATTAATCTGTACTGCCTCATGAGAATCTGTGAGTGCTGCGGCTGATTTGATGATCGGTTACAGTATTATCGCCTGCCACATCATCCCATAGTTGCTGAGAGATGCTGCGCTGATATACCACGCTGACAATATAACTGCGGCTTTCTTCTCCGTTTGTCACGACATAGGTGATCGGCGTGGAGAGATTGACGACTTCTCCCGAAGCAGGATTCACAATAGCTCCGGAGGGAACTGTTACTGTTGGGGAGACGTGTGTTACATCTGTTCCGTTAGGAAGTCTGATCGTAATCGTACCCGTCGCCTCATCTATCTCGCCTTCGACACCCATCAAAACAAATTTCTCAATTCGTGCGGAACCAGAGGGGGACGGTGTTTCCCCAGATGCAGAGATGGGGTTTCCGGAAAGGTTGGTCACTCGCACGGTGTAGGTGCGGCTTTCGATGTTTCGACCTGCCACCGTGTAAATGACCGGCACAGAGAAGTCCTGCGCAATTCCGTTTGCTGGATTGCAGACCGTAGTGCTGGCCCCCAGCGTAATATCCGGTACAATTCTCGTCGTGGTCAAGTTACTATCATCCACATTAGTCACGGTGATGGTTCCCCCGGTATGGTCGATTTCTCCTCGATACGTCGTGCCGTTGATCACCAGCGCAAACTCTTCGATTGTGGCACGTGTCCGCGCCTGCACCTTGATTCTGTATATGGCACTGTTTCTGCCGTTGCCGGAGGAAACTGTGAAGGGTTTCCAATCTGACAAATCAAGAATTTTGGAGCTGTCCAGCACTGGACTTGCCGATGCACCAAAAGAGATGCTTGCCGCAATACGCAATCTCGTAACATCAATGCCGCTACTGACTGTTAGAAGAATGTCTGCTCCAGTTTCTGTTGAGGTGACTGTTTTGCTCAAGATATCTAAGCTGCGTTCGTTGGCATCCATCAGGGTGATTGAAGATGCATCCAGCCTCGCACCAGATGGGTCCACCTCTCCCAGTGTTACGGTAACATAGTACGTCTTTCGTGTTGTGCCATCCTCGGCCAGCACGGTAAAGGGTTGCGCGATACCTTCGATAAATGTTACAGGGAGATCCGGTGCCTCCAAAGTTGCTCCTTCTGACAGCGTGAGATCGGGTGTTATATTCTGGAGGGGCATTCCTTTCGGCAGAGTAACAGAGATCGTGTTTTTGCTATCTGTCGTCTCAATGATTCCGCTTTGTCCATCAATAGAGAATGACAGGATATCTGCATCTGTTGAGAAAGCCGTAGAAAAATCGTAACGATGATAGTAAAGGTAATACGGATGCCCAGCTCCCCCGTTGTTCAAAAAGCCAAGATACCACTGTAGCGCATAGCAGGATTGATATGTTGCCATCGCATTGGTTGTTCCGTCCTGGGTATGCTTGAAGCCATCCGATGTGGAGAACATCTCCATCCATCTCGTGAGAATCGTTGTTTCACCGTTGCCGAAGCGCGGATCCGAATACGGATCTACCCCACAGGAAGCTAACGCACAAATAACCTGCGCAACCGCTTCACTGTTCACTGTTGCCCATGAGTAGAACGTGTAGTCTTTGCGCATTTCTTTGATAATAACTTCAATACCTTCATCTAATTTGGCGCGGACTCTTTCTCCGTACACGGGATCATCTTGATAAGGCGCAATGGCATACATAATCATGCCAACCATATCAACGCCCCAATTATCAGATAGATATTTGTGGCTTAAGAGTGATTCAAGAATGAACTCTCGGCTTTTATCAATGTTTTGGGGAACGGAATAGTTTCCCATATCCAAAGCACAAAGGCCAAAAGAGAATCCATTTATTCCTCCGGAAGGCGTCTTATAAATGTTTTCGACAAGATTATCAATTTCATTTTGATCTTTATCCCTAAATGGTTTGCCATCGTTATACTGGGCGAGATTGGAGCAGTCGTAGCCCCTTGATGTTAGCAGCATCACTAAGCGGGCGATGTCAGTCATAGTGCCGGTTGGGCCGACATTCAAATCCTTTATTTCTTTGGCGAGATCAAATCCATCATTTGAGTTCGGGCCTTCACTTTGCAGCTTGTTGTCATAAATTCCGAGCTGCATCCACTCCCAATCATCTTCAGCAGTACTGCGATATCCTCTGATAATGGAATTCAACTTGCCTTGATATGCAGATTTGTCGGGATTTTCCTGCTGCTGCGAGGATAGTGTAACTAACACCACATACTTTTTCTCAACACCATTCTGCGCAGTGACGGTATATGTGACGGGAGAACTGAAATCTTGTAAAGTCCCACTTGCAGGCTCAACTACAGCAAATTCTGGCACTGTAATTTGCGGAGAGAATCGCACAGAAGATCCTGCGGGCAATTCCAACGAAACCGTTCTTGCTTCGTGATCAATAACGCCGACTAAGGTTCCGTAATTGAAGGATTCGATTTTGTTTCCTGTGGCTGGTGCTACTTTTTTTACAACAACGGTGTACTCCTTATAATTAGTTCCGTTTTCCGCCGTTACGCGATATAGAATCGGAGTTTTCTCTGAATTTTCAAAATCCTCACCCTGTGGTGTGGAGATAGTTGCATCATATGAACAGGTAATACTCCTTTTAAGTCCTGCCCATTCTGTGGCATAGGGGATTGTTACAATAATACTTTTACCATCGTCGCCCCACTGGACTTTTTCACCATCAATACCAACAGAAAAAGATAGCAAATCACAGCTTTCGGAGTTTCCCCGTGTAATGTTCAGAATATAATCTTTGGTATAGTATAATTTGGATTGATCGGCACTGTCCTTGGCATGAGGACGCAGGTCTTCAACCAGTCGTAACTTTTTGGCGTTAGAAAGATTTATCTTTCCGCTTTCATCAGTCGCCAGCGGATTACCATCCCTGTCAAGAAACTCATAGCCAGTTCCCGAACAGGTAATCTGTGGTGCCTGCTGCCATGACCAATCTTTCGATAAGTGGAGGGAAATAGTATTGCCAGTTATATCAGCAAACCGATCACCAATTTGGAAAGATGAAATCGAAAATGATGGATCGCCGACTGAAAGTTGGAGAATATATTTCCTTTGAACAATGCCATTTTCCGACGAGTTGTAAATGGTATTAGTCGCCGGATCCTTAGCACTCAGACGAAGGAGTATCGCTGTATCTTTTTGCCATTTTCCGCTTGTAGAGAGTTGATAATATCCATCTGCAGTAACATGTAAAGAGGATGATGCCTTTTCCCAATCAACTTCATTGGGAAGGCTAATTGTGTATTCCAACTCGGAAATGGCCTGAGCTTCACTTCCAAGCACCTGCAGAGAACGTAGACGCGGGGCTTTAATAGTTGTTTTACAGTAATCTATATAATAGCCCAAAACCTCTGTATAGCAGGCGACGGCCTGTTGAGGCGAGAGCAAGTTTCTCTTCTGCGCAATAGACTGAAGACTTTCGACCGATGGGGGATTGCTAATGTCATAGTCAGTGTATCCTGCGATGATAGGAGAGATATCCGTGCAGATTTTCTGTAAGCATCGAGAACTGTCTACAAAAAAACCACCTTCTGCTCCTTTTTCCACCGCATTAAGTTGATTATAGAGGATAGATACATCTTCTAGTGAGTTCAAATAGCACTGTGCAGCTTCGGAGAAATCCGCCTGAGAGTAGTCTCTAACTTCCGGTATAGCAACGATGAAGATGTCGCATACCCGTCCGTCATTTGATGTCCACGGTATTCGTACCGGCCTGTAGTAATTTGCGCTATCAAGGTGCATCGTAGGTGCTGCCCCATACTTTTCAGTTAGCGAAAGGGTTAAAGCGTAGTCACTCTCATTTGCATTATCGGCATCCAATTCAGGAATTTGGAGAACATAAAAAACTTTGGCCTCCAAGTCACTCGAGTAAACAGCCAAATCTCCTGCGTTTGGGTACTCGCTTGCCGTAATATCAAGCCATGTGTAAGCATTCTTTGGAAATGAAGACGTTGACGATGGATCGTAATCTGCTGGCCAATACTGCACTCCAAAAGAGATAGCATAGGTAGTTGTCGGTTGTACAAGACCAAAGAGCAAGGCAACAACTATCAACCATCTGCTAAACTTTGATTTGTAGTTCATGTTTTTCTCCCAATCCGTTTCTTAAAGTTACACAGTACAGGCGGTGCCCAGCACAGAAGCGGCTGGACACCGCCTGTACATTCTTCTATGCTAACTTCAAGATATTTCTGTGCGCACTAAGACTTACTTACATCATGGGATAATTAAGATCGTAGCCCAAATCGCAGGTGTACGACCAATTTACCACATCATTGGGCATCAGTTTGAATGAGCCTGCGCTAATCATGGGATACATGGTTGTATCTCCACGGGTAACACTATACATCCAACCACCGGCACCGCTGGTATACCCATAGTAAGTATATGTTGCGGTACTATCCATGTCCAATCCTTCAACCGAGGAGATGTAACTGGTGGAACCCCCAATTGTCAGACCCCTTTCCGAGCCAAAGGTGAACAGGATATCAGCAGCGGTTTTGCCCGCGCCAATATTTGAATAAGTAGCGGATTTGTAAACACCATCGGGGAACTTTGCGTCAAGGGCAGCTACAGCAGCTGTCGCAGTATTGATCTGAGCTTGGGTTGCAGGGTTCAGATAGGAGCAGTGTCTCCCATAGATTCCGGTATAAGAGGCTCCGGCAGAAAGATTGGAAAAGCGGTGTGCGTTGCTGTAATCCAGCGTAACTGACGCATGGAAAGTTGCCGGATATGCCGCAACATAATATGTGCGAGTTCCACCGCTATAGATAACTTCAACAGTGGCGCAAGTCCCGGAAACGTTGATGTATCCGTCGTACGAGTTGTTGCTTGTGGGAACTGTAGTTCCGTTAATCTTTAGTCCGGTTCCTGTAAAGTTAATAATAACCGGAAGATGTGCAAAATTCGAGGAGCTGGAGAGTTGCGCATAACTGGTATATGCCGTAAGATCCTCTCCTGTTTCTGCATCAAAATACGCGTAAGATTCGTTGGTAAATGTGACACTACCGCTGGTAATGGTCATATCTCCATCCGAATTGGTTGTTGCAAAAGCAGGTACACTCAGGCTAAAGGCCAAGACCAAGGCCAAAAGCAACGCGGAAGCTTTCTTAGTAAAACTCATGTTTCCTCCTTTTTGAAAGGTTGGATGCCGTTAGCTTTTCAGACTACCACCATCCAATAAAAGATTGTTGTTCATTTGCAGACCATAGCGGATAATTGCTGACTCAGACACGCATAGGCATCGCCTCCCACCTCTAAATAACTCTGAATCTGCTCAAAAACTTTCAGGAGCAGCTTGCAGATGCCGTGTAGATTCGGACCTCTCCTTCGTGTGACACGCCTATTTCGTGCGTTCTTCCGTTGGAAAAATCAAATAGAATCATAGTCGGGGATGTTGCCGCTACAAAATCTCCATCTACAGTTAAGCAGTCTCCATTAAAATTAACCAAGATGGGAATCCTTGTTAAATCCATATCCGGCGAAAATGTGCCTGCCGCATAATAGCTGGCCTCCATTTCACCGGTGTTGTTGTCCAAAAGAGAAACTTCTTCGAGCGAAAAGTATATATCGTAGTATTGCATGGAGAGAGCCCATGGCTGTGTAATGTCGTCTACCATTTCAGACCGCACCGCTGTAGTCTTAGTAGAGCCATCCCCGCGACACCCCGACAAAGTCAGCAACACGCAAAGCACAACTAACATCATATAGCATATCTTTTTCATAAAAGCTACCTCCTCACTCAGAGCGGATGGCCTCGTTGGGGCTGATCAGCGTTGCCTTGCGTGCGGGGATCCATGCGGCGGCAATGGCCACGCAGCCGGAAAACACCACGCCGCAGACCGCCAGCCACCAGGGCAGCACGCACCGCAGCTCACGGGACGCGAAGATCACCGGTATCAGCCACTTGGCGATAAAGCTCAGCACCAAGCCCGCCGCGCCGCCTATCACGCCTACGATCAGTGCCTCCGAGAGAAACATCTTAAAGATGTCGCTGCGAACGGTGCCCAGCACCTTCAGCACGCCGATCTCCCGCGTCCGTTCCGTAATGGACATCATCATGGTGTTTGCCACGCAGATGGCGGAGATCAGGACAGCGATACCGCCCAGCGCGCCCAGCATCCCCTGGATCTGCCGGGACTGTGTCCGCACCGTCTCCAGCATATCGTTGAGCGAATAGGTGTTCAGCCCCGTGTCGCGGATCAGCTTGACAATACGCTGCACGTCGTTGACGTTCTTGACCATGACCCAAACCAAGTCGTAGGTAGGACCGTTGGCCTTCTCCTCCGCTGTTTTAGTCTGGGTAGTCGCACCCATGTAATTGGCGTTGGCCTGCGTCATCTCCTGCAAGCGGTCGAAGGACATGAACGCGGCGGTGGCGAAGTTGTTGTTCAGGGTGGAGCAGATGCCTGTCACCCGCAGGGTATAGAGGTTACTGGAGGGCAGTGCCCGTCCGTCGGTGTCGGCCTTCGGCTCGCCGGTCAGGCTGGAGGAATCGAAGGTCATGCGGACAGGCACTTCCAGCAGATCAATGAGGGCGTTGCCGTTCTCGTCCACCGCCAGCTCCCAGTCCTTGGCCTTGTTGGCAAGACCAGCCGCCACATCGTCGGTGAACAGCACCTCCGGATGCAGGCGCGTGCCGTCCTCGGCCATAACGCCCCGCTCCGGCGTCAGCATGAAGCGCTCCGCCGTGGTCATGTCGATGCCGTAGACGCGCACCATGTTGACATAGTTTCCGGACACGATATAGGCGGACTGCTGATAGACCGGCGTCACCGCCTCCACACCGTCGATGCCCCGGAACGCCTCCAGTGCCTTGTCGTTCAGCAGTGCCTTGCGCCCGTAATCGCCGGTGGCAGGCGTCACATCGATCTTTGTCAGGCTGCCCAGCGCCTCGATGCTCTCGCGGTACGCCTGCTCATAGCCCAGACCTACGGAGATCAGCACCACGATACACATGACGCCTACCGCCATGGATAGGGCTGTCAGCGCCGTGCGGGTCTTTCGCCGGAACAGGTTGGTGCAGCCGTAGCGAAACAGGTCTTTTGGCTTCATACATTCCCGTCCTTATTGCTTCCGTCGTAGGACAGCGGCTTCTCTCCAATATCCGGTGCGCCGCCGTCTGCGTCAAAGTCGTCGTCAAAATCGTCCAAGGCAGCGGTGTTTTCGGCACCGGGCCCGATCTCGCCGCGCTTATAGCGGATGATGACATAGACCACAATGCCGATCAGGATGAGCGCAAGGATCGCTATCAGCAGCCACAGCCACCAGCGGCTGCCTGTGCCGTCTTTATTTGCGTTGACGCTGTTGGCATCTGTATCCGCAGAGCTTTCCGCCACGCTCAGCGGCACGGAGATGTCCTGAGAATACGTCTCGCCGTTGGCGTCCTCATACTGGAGGATCATCTTACCCACAAACGCGCCGATTTTGGAGAAGCCCACCGTTACATCGGCGCTGGTGGAGCCGCCTGCCAGCAGGTCGCCCACGTAGCAGGGCGCGGCGGCGGTCATGCCGTCCGTGGCCAGCACCCGGATATTCATAGCCTTGGCGCGGCCCATGTTGGTCAGCGGCACGGAGATGGTAGCTTCCTTATCCTTGCTGAGTGTGCCGTACACCTCCGGCGTACCGGCCAGAACATCCATCTTCTGGCTGACCGGCAGCATGATGTTCTGCGCCGCCTTACCGGCCACCGCCTCGGTGGTCTCATAGGTCAGGTTGATGCCCAGCATGGCGGGGCCAACCTCCGCGTCCTGCTTGGCCATGATCTTGTATTTCAGGATCGTCGTACCGCCCGGCTTGATGGAATCGGCATAGGCGGTATCCGTGCCGCCTACGCACAGCGTCAGACCGGGGGAATTGGTGAATACCAGACTGGAGATGATCTTCTTGGCCGTGTCATACTTGGAATTGTTGATCAGGGTCAGACGCAACTCCGTCTCCTCGCCTGCCATCAGGCCGGACACCTCGGTATCGTCCACATACAGCTTATAGCTCTGCACCATCACCGACATGGCGGAGGCGTCATAGCCGTCGATCACAGTAAACTGCGTGGAGAAGGAGCCCTCCGCAGGGGCGCTGTTCTCGAAATAATTTGCCTTGAATTTAATGGACTTGTTGCCAGAGGTGGCAAAGGGCGACACCGTGAAGGTGTAGTCCAGATACTTCACCTCGCCGCTGGCCCAGTAGTCAAAATACTTGCCCAAATTGGTGGAGTCGATCACGAAGGGGAACTCGTCCAGCGCGGCAGAGACCACGGGATAGACCGTCACGCTGGTCAGGGTACCGCCCACATTGATCACGGGGATCCGCATGGAGATAGTCTGATTGGGCGTGCCGGTAGGCACGGTATAGGAGCCGCCCGCATTGGTGCCCGCCACCTGAAGGCTGCCGAAGGCGGTGGTAACGCCGGACATATTGCCGTTGTCGGTAACGGTCACATAGGCACTGACCTTGAAGGTCACGTCCTCGGTGATAGTGGTGCCGTTCACGGCGTCCTCCCGCCACACGGTGGCGTTGATCTTAAAGGGCACAGCGTAGCGTCCCTTACTGGCAAACTCGCTGACCTTGAACTCGAACCACACCTCCGCCGTGGAGTTGTAGGACATATCCTTTAAGTGCTGCACATCGCTGGCATAGATCAGCTCAAAGGGCCAGTTGGACACGCTGGCGTCGGTAGGCACATCGGGATAGATGTTGATGTTGCGCAGCATGTATTTCTCGCTGGGCAGATATTCCTTGTTCACCGCCAGCGGCAGCACGATCTTCACCACCTGACCGGGAACGCCTTGGGGGGACTGTGCGCCGGTATCCATCAGGATCAGGGCGTTGGCGTCGCTGGGTATGACCTTGATATCCGTGTTGGGCTTTTCGTCCGTAACCGAGACCCCGCCGACGCCGGCGTCCTCTCCGTTTTCGTAAGACGTGTAAGCCTCAATGGTGCTGTCATCTATCACTTCCTCTGTGACTTCTTCCGCCATAGCGACGGCGGGCAGCAGGGATACTGTCATCAATACGCAGATCAACAGGGCCAGTACCCGTTTTACCGTTTCTCTTTTCACTGTGCGTTCTCCTCTCCGGTGTGGTGATGTTCTATCTCTATCTTTCCGTCACTGAAATAGACGGTGCGATCCGTGTAACACTGCATCTGGGGATCATGGGAGCTGAGAATGAAGGTGGTGTTCCGTTCACGGAAGATCTCACACAGCAGCTCCATGACCTCCTGGCCGGTACGGCTGTCCAGGTTTCCGGTAGGCTCGTCCGCCAGCACGATGGAGGGCTCCGTAATAATGGCACGGGCGATGCTGACGCGCTGCTGCTGACCGCCTGACAGCTCCGCAGGCCGGTGATCTACGTGTCCGCGTAGTCCCACACGGCTCAGGGCCTGCCACGCCAGCCAGTTCCGTTCATCCTCCGGCACGCCCCGGATGGCCAGTGGCAGCGCCACATTCTCCAACGCTGTGTATTGGGGCAGGTTGTTGTAGCTTTGGAACACAAAGCCAATATAGCGGCGGCGGAACCTTGTCCGCTGTTCCTCGTCCATAGCCTCCAAATGATGCTTGCCTCGGACAATGATCTCCCCCTCCGTGGGCGGCTCAAGGCCTGCCAGCATATTCAGCATGGTGGACTTACCGGAGCCGCTGCGACCTGCGACACAGACAAATTCGCCTTGCAGCACGGACATGTCCACGCCATCCAGCGCGCGGACCGTGTTGCCGCCGACGGTATAGTGCTTCTTCAGCCCCACCGTCCTGATGATGGTTTTTCGTTCACTCATAGGTCTCTCTCGCTATCTCAAATGTGGAGGGCGGCAGCACATAGTTCCGCTCCTCCGCCGTCAGGCCGAATTTGATCTTGATGCGCTCCAGCTTCCGCACCCACGGGTCGCCCAGTGCCCATAGCACCAGAAACGTACACAGCCCGTGACAGAAATCGAAGAAAAAGCTGGATAGATAGGCCGCGCCTATCGTCTGCCATGTAAGGGGGCTGACGTAGCCGATGATGAAGTACAGGTTCATGATCCAGCCGTACAGAAAGCCGGACAGGAAACCATAAAGGCATAGCCGCAGGGGGGCGTGGTCGGTAAGCTGCCGCACAAAATGCAGCAAATCGCCCCGGTTGGTATTCTCCGGACACAGCCTGTCCCACCATTGCGCCGTAAAGTGACGGCGGCTTCTGCCCTTGAATACGCCGGCATTTTGCAGAATACCCGCCAGAAAGCCCACCAGCCCCCAGGTGAACATCTGCCACGGCGTCCACGGTCCCTGTCCGAAAATGAAGTTGCTGACAAAGGTGGTCAGCGCGCCGGTAAGAAAGCCCGCCTCCGGCCCGAAGGCCACCGCCGTAATGATAATGATGGCGGAGCAGGGCTTGAAGTTGGGCAGCGGGATGATCTCAAACACCGTGCGGCCTACCACGGCAATGGCCGCCATCACCGCAATCGGCACCAGTTCACGTGCCTGGGGCTTCCTCTTATCGAATACCAAAAGGAAGGGGATGGCGGAGGCCAGCAGAAACAAAAGCCCCAGCAGAATATCGGAGTTGAGGATAACGTAATCCCAGAAGGTGCGTGACCCCACCGGATTGACCGCGGGGCGGTGACTATGGTAATAGCCGAAGGCCGCCATCAGGGCGGGCAGCACCAGAAGGATCACCCACGCGGCGGCTCTGGTTCTTTTGCTGACAAAGAGCTTCGACACGACGCGATCACCTCCTCGCAGGTAATGTCCATGGGGAAGTGCTCTGCCGCGATACGGTTGGCGTCGGTGGTATAGAACCGGTTTCCGGCAAAGAAGTCGTGGGGCTCTCCCTCAGAGAGCAGCAGCCCGTCAAACATCAGGGCGCAGCCTGTGGCGTACCGGGCGGCGAATTCCACATCGTGGGTCACCACCAGAACAGACGCGCCCTCCCGGCACAGTGCCAGCAGCAACTGCGCCAGCTCCGCCTTGGCATAGGCGTCCAGCCCTTTGGTGGGCTCGTCCAGCAGCAGCACCGTGGCCTCCCGCAGCAGCAGCTTGCCTACGGCAAGACGCTGGATCTCGCCGCCGGACAGGTCGTAGGGATGCCGCGCCAGCAGTGGCGTCAGCTCCAGCTTTTCCGCCATCTGCACGGCCTTGGCTTTGTCCTGTTCGGCACTGTCCAGCAGCTCCTTCTCCACCGTGTCGGCCACAAACAGCGACCGGGCGTTCTGAGGCAGCATACACAGCCGCTGACCCTTTGACAGCTTCACCTTGCCCCGATAGGGCTTCCGAAAACCGGCCAGTGCCTGCATCAGCGTGGTTTTGCCTGCACCGTTGCCGCCCAGCAGGCACAGCAGCTCACCTTCTCGAAGCGTCACATCTGTGCCGCGAAGAACGTCTTTGCCCTTTTCGGTATAGCGGAACCAAAGCTCCTTGCCCTCTAAAACGGCGGGGTGCTTTGCTTCTTTCTCAGGTTTCGCGGTTTCAGGCGCGGAATACTCCTCCGCGATGGGCAGCAGCCGCTCCAGGCGGCGGCGGCCATCCCGCACCGTCAGGGGCAGCTCGTCTGTCTGCTCCAGCTCGCTGAAGATACGGACAGCGGCGGGAAGTCCGAAATAGATACGGCTCTTTTCCGCGCTGTCGGACAGCTGCCGCGCGATCTCAGCCGGTGCGCCGTCCGAAAGGATGCGCCCCCGATCCATAGTCACCACACGGTCGGCGGCGGGGAATACCTCGTCCAGCCGATGCTCCGTTAAAAGGATGGCTACGCCCAGCTCGCGGTTGATCCGCTGCACGGTGGCAAGCAGATTGCGGGCCGCCAGCGGATCCAGCATGGAGGTGGGCTCGTCCAGTATCAGCAGCCTCGGCTCCATCGCCAGCGCCGAGGCCAGATTCATCAGCTGCTTCTGCCCGCCGGATAGCTCCGTGGTCTTACTGCGGAACCACGGCTCCATGCCGAAGAAGGCAGCCATCTCCGCTACGCGGCGGCGGATCACCGGAATCGGCAGCGCCATATTCTCAAGGCCGAAGGCCAGCTCATGCCATACGAAATCTGTGACGATCTGATTATCCGGGTTCTGCTGTACGAAGCCGATCTCCGCCGCGGCGGTCAGCTCCGGCAGTTGGGAAAGGGGCGCGTCCTTATAAAAGGTCTCGCCGGCCCTTGCCCCCACGGGCAGCAGGCCGGGCTTGGCATGGCGCAGCAGTGTGGTCTTGCCGCAGCCGGAGGGGCCGCACAGCACCACATACTCCCCCTTATGTATCTCCAACGAGACGTCGTCCAGCGCCCGCATGTCAGCCAGCGGGTAGGAGAAGCTCAGGTGTTCAAACCGTAAGAGCGCCATCTAATGGCCTCCTTTGTTTCAAGAATACCGGGCAGGAACATCAGCACGGCGTAAAAGAAAAACATGGTATAGCTGGCACTGCCCAGCAGCACCGGCGTCATGGCGGGATAGAATTCCATATACCCGTGACCGAAGGCGCGGGCGGTAATGCAGATGCCTGCCACTGCCAGAATGAGGCCCAGCGTCCGGGCGTCCCGGCCATCGAAGCGGAACAGGTGGAAGGTGGTGCGCCGCTTGGCGCCATAGCCCCGGGCTTTCATGCTGTCCGCCGTTTCCACCGCCGCCTCCATGCTCATGGTCAGCAGCCCCGACAGGTTCCGTAAGGCACTGCCCAGCCTTTGCAGCAGCCGCGTGCCCTCCTCCTGCAACATGGCCTGAGACTGCCGGATCTCGCGGCGGTTCTGCTGAAGCTGTGGGATGAACCGCAGCGTCATGGTGATCAGCAGCGACGTACCGGGGAAGGGCTTGCCGAACAGGTACAGGAACTTATCGGAGGTCATGACCTCCTGATAGCAGGTGAACCACATAATGACCGCACACAGGGAGCAGCCGGACACCAGACCGTAGCACACGGCTTCCAGCGTGTACCACAGGTGATTGATGGTAAAGAGCATGGTCACGCCCCGATGGTTGAATAGCGGATTGGCGAGGGCGATCAGCAGAAACATAGGCCCCACAAACCGCATGGTGTGACCGTAGGCTCTCCAGCCTCGCAGCCGGATGGAAAACCAGCTGGCACCCAGGAACGACAGCACCACCGTGACGGGGTGCATGCATCCCAGCGTCAGACCCAGCACCAGCACGAAGTACGCCATACTGACCGCCGGATGCAGGTTCCCGAAGAAACGCATCCGGGTATCAGTCATGGTTATCCTTCCAATCCTGAGCACCTTCCCACCAACTGCTATCCAGATCAAGACCAAGATCGCAGGTGTAGTTCCACTCGATCACTTCGCCGGCCTTGACGTAGTACACGCCGCAGCCGTAGTTGGGATACCAGTCGTTGACGCAGTACATCCAGCCGCTCCAGCGGCCGCCGTCGAACTCATAGAGGTTGTTGATGCCCTCCACATAGCAGCCGCTGGAGGTGCCGCCGCGATAGGACATGTGGATCTTGTACTTTTCACACACAAAGGCGAGGACGTCGAAAACCGTGTCGCCCTCCTTCACCTCCACCGTGGTTACCGGCAGGATCACGCCGGAGGCGGGGACGATGCCCGCCCATTTGCTCTCCAGATGCATACCGTTATTCACCGCTGTATCGCAGCGAATGGTAATGGTGACGGTGTTTTTCTTGCTTTCGGGCTTCTGCTCGGGAGTAGGCGCGGGGGTGTTGCTGTCCTCGCCCTTCTGGTCGTCCTTTTTATTGTCGTCCTTTTTGCCGCCGGAATTGGATGGATTGTTGGCGGTATCCTCCTCCGGGGTGGTAGAGGGCGTCTGGTCTGTCTTATTGCCCTTGTTGCCCTGCGGTGCATCTCCGGAGCCCTGGGCATAGAAATCCGCCACGCTGTCAGGCTTGCTTTGGGACGGGGTAGATGTTGTTTCCTTTTTGCCGAAGCTGAAGGCCTCCGTAAACCAGGAATACCACGGCTTTTCCTCTTCGGGTTGGTCGGTATCCTCTCCCACATAATCCAGATCCAATTCGCCGCTATTGCCGGCAGTGCCGGTCTGGGCGCAGGCGCACAGGCTCAACAGCATCATAATTGCCAGCAGGAACGCGATGATATATCTCAGATTCTTTTTCATGTCAATTCTCCTTCAGCCATTAGGGCTGTTGATTTTGAGGATGCGGGAGAGGCCGGCAAACCCCTCCCGCTATGGAAAAGACAACGGCATTTGCCGTCTCGACTTGCCTTTTGCGGATTTGAGGATGGGGGACGGGGCGGCTTAAACCCCGTCCCCCTATGGAAAGCTGACAGTCTCCGTTCAGACTGTCTCGGCTTGACTGGGGTTAATTGCTGCGGATATTGTATCAAGTGCGGCTTCAGCGGAGGTCTCTGCCAAGGTGAGAGCCTTTGCTTCAGCCTCCGCCTTCTTCTTCGCCGCCCACTCAGCCTTAGCAGCCCGCTCCGCACGCTTTTTGATAGCCTGCTCCTTCTTTCGCTGCTCGGATTGCTCCATCTTGCGCTGCCGCTTCTGCCTTCGCTCCTCACGGAACAGCGGTTCTTGCTTCACCTTTTCCGCCTTATAGCGAGCGGTGTCGCGCAGCTTGCGCATGGAACGAGGCTGCGGCAGCCTTGCCGCCGCCATCGCGGCTGCCCAGCTGCCAAAACGCTGCTCAATAAATGTACCGCCATCCACTTCGCTGGGGGATGGGCTGTGACCCAGCGAGATGGCACACCGGCTCAGATACCGCGCCAGCTGCGGCAGCGGCGTATCTGCGTTTCGCTCGGCAAATGCTTCGTCACGCGCTTCCAGTGCTGCTACAGCCCTTTTGACTATTTGGTTTTGTGCCCACGCCTGAAAATCAATGGGACGTCCGCCGCGTTGAGACATAGTAACACTCCTCCTTATTACGAAAAAATGCCGGACAAACCCCTTCTCAGGGGATGACCAGCGACATTTTGGCAAGAAAAAACGCTGACAAAATCCGTCAGCGCACGCTCCTGCCCTCGTCACAGCGAGAGAGCGCCACTGTGTACCAAAGATCCTTGACCGTGCAATTCTCCTGCCCTCGCGCCACAAGGCTTTCGCCTTTCGTACATGATCTACCTTCTCAGAAGCTTCCTCCCAATGGCGGTATTACCCAACAGCTTTCGCCGCTTCGACCATTTCCTTGCGCTCACAGTGCCGTCCGCAGAGGGTTTCTAACCCAAATTCCTTTTAGGCTGCTGCCTGATCTTTTGCATATAAAAAGATCTTTACGACCAACACAGCCACACGGTGTCACCGGATCATATTTACTTGTCTGTTGCAAATGAATGAGGCCACTGCGGTTTGTGCATACTGCAAAGTGTCAGCACACGCTCTGGGTATTTCGTAAATCATATACAATTCACGACAGAAAAGTTACCGCAATTCCATTTTTTACTATACATTGACTTGCTAAAAAAGTCAATAAAAAATGCAGAAAAATTGTGAAAAAGCAAGAACCCTCTGAATTACAATTCAAATTGCTTCATATTGTTTCCATCATCTGGAAGTTCAAAAGAAAGGATACCACGGCATCTTGTTTATTGCCGTCACAAACACCGTCAGAAAGAAGGGAAGATTACTATGCCACGTCGCGGAGAGAACATTTACAAACGGAAAGATGGCCGGTGGGAGGGTCGCTATATTCGTGGCCGGACACCTGCCGGCAAGGCGGAATATGGGTATGTTTATGCCAAGAGCTATGCCGCCTGCCGTGAGAAGCGGCGAAGGATGGAAGATGCGCTGCCACAGAAGCCTATGTTGACAGGTGAAATGTCGGTATGTCAGGCAGCAGAATTCTTCCTGTCCGAGCGCCGCGGCGCACTGAAGGCCTCAACGATTGGGCGTTACGAGTATATGATACGGCACTATATTGTCCCTGAAATTGGAACGATCCTGCTGCGTGATCTGACGGCGGAAAAACTTTCTGTATTTTTTTCGCGGCTGCAAGATAGAGGTTTGTCATGCAAGAGCACAAGGGATGTTGGCGTGCTGCTGAAAACAATTTTCAAAGTTGTGAAAAAGAAATGCCATTGCGACTGCCCCGGCAGGGATGTGGAGCTGCCTGCATATCGAAGCAAAAAGGTCGAGGTATTTGCTGACCACGAAATAGCCGCGCTGGCGCAGAAGGTATTGGATGCACCGGACATCACGGGACTTTGTGTCCTTCTAATCCTGAACACCGGGCTGCGCCTTGGTGAGATCTGCGCTCTACGCAAAAGTGACATTGACTTCCGTTCAGGCTTTCTGCGAATTGAGCGCTCGGTTGCCCGTGTGCGGGATGCTTCCGGAACACATTTGGTGGTTCAATCCCCTAAAAGCAGCAGTTCTGTACGTCTTGTGGCAATTCCCAATGATATGCTGGAGTTGTTGAAAACAGCCACGCAGAATATTCAAAAAGATAACTACCTGCTGACCAATACGAACACGCCAATGGAGCCGCGCACACTGCAATACCGGTATCGGAAGCTGTTGGAACGCTGCGGTACCCGCTATCGAAATTTTCATGCTATGCGGCATACCTACGCGACACGGTGCATGGAAAGCGGCGTGGACATCAAGAGCCTCAGCGAGCTGCTGGGCCACGCTGATATACGGACGACATTACAGACCTATGTGCATTCCTCTCTGGCACATAAAAAGCAGGCGGTGCAGAGTATATGCTTTCTCCCGATTGAAAGTACGTGGGGCAGTTTAACTCCGTCAAAAATTCCGTCAGAGATGCCGCAAAGCGATGCACTGCAAAGACGCGCAGACGCAGGGGTCGTAAATTGTATATGATTTACGAAAAACGAACTATTCCTCATGCAGCCGTAGGCATCTGTGCCTACGGCTTTTTTTGTTTTGCAGGCAAGGCGCGATCCGGCTTGCCGCATCGTGACCGGGACTAATCATCCGGTTATCAAGACCGTCTGGGATAGAACTGCTCGCCGACCCACTCTGCGGTCAGTTCTTTCGGATGCAAGACCAGCGTGGGCGTATGGCTTTCCACAGCAAAAGCAAAGGCTCTGTTTTCCCCACTGCCCGTTGCTGACATATCCGCATCATGGACATATAGTACCACATCGGCAAGGTCGATGATCTTCCTATAGGCTTGCAGCTGTGCATCCGGCGTACCCACGGGACACACGACCGAAATATGGGTGCATTTTTCCAGCATAGTAAAATAGCGTTCCCGCAGATACGGCGCCCACTTTGTGGCTTGTTCCTCATGTGGTGTATAGCAGAAAAGCATCAGGTCTTGGTCGGTGGTTTCCCGCAGACCATTGACGATCTCGGCTGCGTAAAGACCTACGCCGCAGTCGCAGGCGGTCAGAAACTGTGTCACACCGCGCTGGCGCAGCGCCATGATCTGCTGCGCCAACTCCATTTTTAGTTTTTGGCAGCGGTCATCTTCCTCGTCAAACCCCCATGGAAAGCGCATGGGGTGCTGTCCCATGACTGCACAACGGTATATACGGCAGCCTTCTTCCAAAGCAGTCACACCTTCACAAGATTATTGTCGCAATAAATAATACGACAATAATTATTAAAATGCAACGATTTTCCAAAGTATAATAAACGAAAAATCCAAGGTGGTGTAGTTGTGACAGACATTCTTGAAATCATTAAGCAGAATCGTGAGGCACGGGGATGGTCGGAATATCAGCTTGCTGAACGCTCTGGCCTGCCACAGTCTACCATCTCCTCGTGGTATAAAAAATCTATGACGCCATCGTTTGCATCGCTTGAGAAGATCTGCGATGCTTTCGGTGTTACATTGTCGCAATTCTTTGCGCAGGACGACATTCGTGTGGCTCTGACTCCCGCGCAGCGTGAGATGTTGGATAAATGGAATTGCCTGACATCAGTGCAGCAAGCAGCTTTGGCAGCCCTCATGGATACGATGATATGAATGGATAAGCCGGTTCTCGCGGCGAAGAAGCGTTTTCCACCTGTAAGCCCCGGCAGCTTTCCGCTACGATGGCCTTGTACTTGAGGTCATTAGGCGTTGAGGACGGAGCAGCGCGGGCACGGGATGGGCGATCATGTCCAGCGGAGCATATCAGCGTGGCCATGACCCCCGACAAAATCTTGAAGGGGCGAAACGCAAATAAACCCGATGAAAAAAGATGAAGGGTGTATCAGCTGGTACATCCTTCATCTTTTTCGCTATTCTTTTTTTGCTAATGTTTGCGTATGCAGGAACGCATCCATCAGCATTTTCCCATCCTCGCGGTCACTCCACCAGTACGGGCGCAGAAACAACAGAGCATTCTCCAGCCAAACATAATCGTCCTTGGTCAATGTATGACTTTGAAGCCCTGCACTGATCCTGATATACGATTCTCTTACTTTGGCACTGGCACAGTCACGCACAAGATAGCCGTTGAGAAAGCCGGTGATGACAGATATTTCCTCATCCGTATAAAACATGGCGTCCCTCCTGAATTCAATCGCACAGGGCAGAGTATAGCATATTTTCTTTGCATCCACAAGCAGTCCCGCCTTTTCTGGCCTTACTGTAGCAGGCGGCGCACGGAAAGGCAAAACAGGATACCGAGCTTTCGCCCGCACATATGTGCAACTATGAGCTGTATAAAACAGTAGGTCGCGGCAACGCCGCGGCCTGCTGTACCATTATGAGAAAAACAACTTGTCGGCTGATTCGTCCAGCTTGACCACGCTCAAGTCGATGAAGTCATCCAGCGACGGCGCGGAACGCCGCAGGTATTCGTGTCCTCCGTCCACAGCACAGGCACCGCACGAGCAGATTTTGAAGTCGTGTGTCGAGGTAGATTCTATAACATCCCCGCACTTTCTGCATTTGATGGCGTTTTTGATAATCATGTCGTTCTCCGCATCCTCGGTTCATACAATTCAGGCGCACACACAATCGGATTCGTGTGCCGCGCAGGGAGGGAAAAGTGTGCAACCATTGCACACTTTTCCCTCGCCTCAGTCACGCGCTCTGTTGCACGAAGATGCCCTCCTCATCCCATGTGACTAACCGGAAATTGTAGGGACGGTCATCAGGCGCGGACAGCCCGTTGAGGATGTCCAGCAGCTCCCGCACCTCAGGCGGGTGATACCGCGCGATGAGAATTGCCTCATCCACAGGCTTGTTGTCCAGCGCACAGCCGTCCACATACATACGGAGCTGGTATAAATCCAACGCCTTCGTCTTGCCCGCCTTGGCTTCATAGATGGTCACGCCATTGACGCAGCCCACAAACAGGTCTACCTTCGCCTTCAGTCCGATTTTCTGAAACACCGGCTCCTCGCGGCTCACCCGCAGGGCATCGGGGTTGCTCTCGCACTTAGCTGCCAGCTCCTTGACGTAGCGGGCTTCAATGGTGTCCGCGTCTTTGGGCGGTGCGGGGACATAGGTTGCGATCCAGCGGAACAGCTTGTTCAGGCGCGGGTCCGCTTCACAGAAGGATGTCTTTGTATTCTTGGTGGCAGGCAGTGCAGCGGAGTTGTTCGTAATCAGGTCTACCTGCACCAGAAAGCGGTTCTGGCTGGGATGAATAGCCTCGCCCCAAACACGGTCGAACAGTCCGTGCTCAATGGCGCGCCCGTTGATGCGCAGCTCTACACCGCTGGAGGCCATGTTGCCCTTATAGTAAATGGCATTGCTCTTGGTAGGGAGGATATTCCCATACCGGCAGTGGATGGTCAGCTGTCCGCCGCCCAAATCATAGGGGACATTCTCCAGCCGTTTCATGGTTCCCTCCTCCCATGTGGGCTGCAGGGGCTTCAGAATGTGGCACTTCTCTGTGCCGCCGTTGACCTCCAGCACCTTCATTGTGATGCTCGTATCTGCCAGCACGCCGGCGTAGATATACCGAAGTTCCTCGATGGCATACATCACGAGATGGTGGAAATCAGACTGCGCCGCCTTGCGGTCGGGCTTCACCGTCTGGAACTTTGCCATGGGGCAGCGGACGGTAACAGCGGTGCCGGTCGGGTAGGGCAGACCGCCGGCACCAGGGTAAAAGAACACCTTCATGGGCTGGTCCTCCTCAGACGTACCCATGGAATAGGGTGCCGTGACCTCGCGGTACTGGTTGGCAGCCGCGTCCTTTTTCGTCCGCGTCCGGATGCTCCACTGCTGGCTGGGGCTGCTGTCGCAGGACGCCAGCGCGTGCTTCAACCCGAAGCCATGCTCGTTCAGCGGCGTCTGCGCCCCGTCCCGACAGGCGATGGTCAGCGCACTGTCCAAATTGGTAATGCCCGTGCCGCCGTCCACCACGCCGATCTCCACCGCATCGCCCAGATTCTCGAAGGACACCACAATCGTCATGGAGAGGTCGGGGTCGTCGCTGTTGGCACGGAGATTGGAAATCGCATCGTCTGCCAGCTCGCAGATAGCCTGCGCCGCGCTGTTGAAATTGTCACCGATACCCGCGAAAAGTCCATATCCGGTGGGATTGTTATGGATAATCTCTTCCGCAATGGGGTTGTTGTTCCTGTTTTCCATGGTTAAAGCTCCTTTCCGTTACTTTGCGCTGCGTGTAACAGCGTCCCGGCGAATAGCGTCTGCGACGATGCGCAGCAATGACTGCTGGCGGATGACCTCCCAACAAAAGCACTCAATCAGGGTGTCAGGCGTCACGCGCAGGTCAATGCAAACCTGCAGCAGCTCCATCCAATCGTCCTCGGTCATCTCCACTTCGATGGTGTTCTTTCTGTTTTCGTCCATGTCCGTACTCCTTTGTTTTTGATAAACAAAACACCGTGCAGGAAATACCTACACGGTGCGTCGGAAAACGACAAGGAAACGGAGTATCCGTCCGCAGGGAGGACTTGCAAATCCCTTGAAAATAGGGTATACTTCTCCCTGCGGTGCGGAATTTTTCCGTTGTGTAGGTGGTTGCTTCACCTGCGCAGGTCATAGGGAGTTGGCGCTCCCTGTGACTGCCGTTGTTTTGTTTTCTATAGCTATTATATCATATTGGGGACAATATTCAATTGGCAAAGTCCACAAATATTGGGTACATTATATGTGCAACTTGTATATTGAACCCAGTATAGCTTTTCGGTTAAAATAGTACTGAACTGATATAGCTTAAGGAGGCCATTATGGCAGTTTCAAAAGCGCAGCAACGCGCTGTGAATAAGTACGTCAAGAACAACTATGATGAAATAAAGCTCCGCATGCCCAAAGGCAAGAAGGAAATCATTCAGGCGCACGCGGCACAGCGCGGCGAGTCCGTCAACGCCTACATCAACCGCGCCATCGACATGGCCATGAGCGAGGACGATTCCTCTACCTGAACAGACAAGGCAGGTGATCTGCGCCATCGGCGCAGATCACCTGCTTCTTTAAGAGCCTCTTTCCTGCAGCACCTTACACATGGTATAGTGGCGGTACTGGAGGTGCGATGCGGATGAAGACAACAATAACCTTTGAATTGGAAACCAACATTAGGGAGCAGCTGGCGGCCATCTGCTCCCGATATAATCTGTCGCTTGAAGAGGCATTTACTTCTTTTGCAGAGGTCGTCGTCCAAGCGGGAAGGCTTCCATACGACATGGAAGTGCCTAACGCGGTGACTCAGGCAGCGATGGCTGCCGCTGAGAAGGGCGAGGGGCTGTCCGGCGCATTCGACTCCGCGCCTGAACTGATGGCCGCTCTGGGCTATACACAGGGCAATTCGAGACGCTACACGCTCGAAGAACTGGACAACGAAGAAAAGGATGCCGAGATGAGCCGCTGCAACTCGTCCGTGGACTTTGAAGCCTAACAACGTGCCAAGATGAAGGGCATCCCCGTGACACGCTGCGATGCAGAGAGCGGGGTTGCTTATTTGCAGGGATTGTGCCACCAACTATCGTATCAAATTTCCGCCAATCGTCGGAAAAATATTTCGCCAACTATCGGAAAACCATTGCATAATCCATAATCAGTGCATATAATAAAGCTAACGCAAAGGAAGGCGAGGTATCCCAAATGAAGAATTACAGGAAAAGAATTGCTGACGATATTCTGATGCGGAAGCTGGAAGGCAAAGGTGCGGTGCTGATCGAAGGCCCTAAGTGGTGCGGTAAAACCACAACTGCGGAGCAGCTTGCAGCCAGCATTTTATATATGGACGACCCGGAAAAGAAAGCGCAGAACATCACGATGTCCGAGTTGAACCCCAAGCGGCTGCTGAAAGGCGCGACACCGAGACTGATTGACGAGTGGCAGCTTGCTCCAAAGCTTTGGGATGCCATTCGCTTTGAGGTTGACCATCGCGGCGAGTTGGGACAATTTCTCCTCACCGGGTCTGCCGTTCCCGCCGATACCAAGGAGATTACACACTCCGGTACGGGGCGTTTTACATGGTTGACGATGAGGCCGATGAGCCTATATGAATCCGGGGATTCAACAGGTGAAGTCAGCATAAAAGATCTGTTTGAGGGAAATACGGAGGTAGATGGAAGTTCAGATTTAAGTATTGACCGTCTGGCTTTCCTCGTGTGCCGGGGCGGTTGGCCGCAGGCTGTGGATATGCGCGATGAAATTGCTTTGGATCAGGCGGCTGATTACTATGATGCAGTTGTACACTCGGATATTAACCGTGCCGACAATGTACAGAAGAATCCAGAAAGAGTTCGCAGGCTCATGCGCTCCTACGCAAGAAATCAAGGAGGCCAGGTGCCGAATACGGTGCTTGCACAGGATATTTCGACAAACGACGAAGTGGCGATCAGCGAAGAAACGGTTGCTTCCTACGTAAATGCGCTCAGAAAAATCTTTGTTGTAGAGGATATGCCTGCATGGAACCCCAATCTACGCTCCAAGACTGCGATTCGCTCATCAGATACCCGGTACTATGTTGATCCGTCTATTGCTGCTGCCGCTCTAGGCATCGGCCCGAACGATTTGATCAATGACCTGAAGACGTTCGGATTTCTCTTCGAAACGCTCTGTATCAGGGATCTTCGGGTTTTTGCCGATGCTCTGAACGGAGAGGTTTACCACTACAGAGATAAAGACGGACAGGAATGCGACGCCGTTATTCATTTGAGAAACGGGAAATACGGACTCGTTGAAATTAAGCTCGGCGGCGACAGTCTCATTGAGGAGGGCGCGAAAAGCCTGAAAGCGATGGCTGAAAAAATTGATACCGATAAAATGAACGCGCCCGCCTTCCTGATGGTCCTGACCGGAACCGGCGATTTTGCCTATCGCCGTCCGGATGGCGTGTGTGTCGTCCCTATCGGTTGCCTGAAAAACTGATGCCGCAGCACATCTGCGCGGTTTTTGTGCAGATATGAGCAAAACTCGCTCATAAAATGTGATAACGCTTGAAAAACTCGTTCATTTTTTGTGGCTTCGATTGAGGTCAAGGCGAAAAACAGCACGGCAAAATCCACCCGTACACTGAGTGCCAGTGAGAAGTATGACGACATCCACTGCGGCATCAAGCTCACCGGCGGTAATATCGGCTTCAGCGATAACATCTACACATTTCCCTATTTCTGCACTTTCCTGCTGAAACGGTATTTGGCAGAGACAGACCTGTGAGAAACCTCTCAGGCACGCGGTAAGCATCTTCCTCTCCCGTGCCTGACCGACACAACCTACGAAAACTGAAGGGCCGGTGATCTGCGCGACTGCGCGGATCACCGGCTTGTGCTTTGCTCGCAGGCGGCTTCATAAAAAGCGTCTGCGGCGGAGTCCTTCCCGCCGCAGACATACGCCTCATATTCGTCCTGCCGCTCATTCGCAGCCGCCTCGCGCTTAATAACACTTCCAGCAAACGGAGGGTATGAGCATTTTGTGACCAGCATGGCACCTCAGGTGCAGGATGCTGCTGGCCTTGGCACTGCTGTCGGAGCAACAGGGGCGTGGTTCTGCGCGAAGCTCGTGAGGACGGAAGTGCTGGCCGTGCCTGAGCTGTATGGAAGTCGCTGTGTTCGCATCGATTAGTGCGGATATGAAAGCAATAGCGATTGAGCTTTACATGAATGCTTCTATGCCGGGTTCAGTGCTTTTACTGGGAACTTAACTGAGGTTTGGGATGGTTGACGTATAATATGTTTTTGGGTATAATTAAGATGTAGTAGTGAAAAACAAGTTGACGATGGATACCGTGCGATTCATCTGTACTATCAGCGGGATAGCTGGTCTTACCCGATAGAGGTTCAGCTTTGGTGTGGCCGAGACTTTTGCTTTAACATTTGGAGTCATCAATACGCATATAAATATAGTTCTGAAACGATTGGGCTGCACATGCGAGAATTGTTTGATGCAGGTGATATCCAAACGGAGCAAGCATTTAAGAATAAACTGAAGGAGTTGACAAGCAGAGATGGGCGATAAGACGTTTTTTGTTGTGGCCAAAATTTTCGATAAGCAGGGTTGTATTGCCTATCGCTGCAAAACCCCGCGTGAAGCGAGGTGTTTACCGGGAACACTGGAGTCTGTGAGAGCAGACGGCGTACAAATCGTTGTACTCGACAGCCCGGACATCTACGCGGAGTATGCGCCTTATCAGTATGTCGATGATATGAAGACATTCATTGACATGGTATGTGATATGAACCGCGTTGCTTAAACAGTGAATAACGGCAGAGAAGACCACCCTGTCGGGGTGGTCTTCTCGTTGTGTGAATCAGGAGACTTCTCAGGCACACAAAGGTATGCGGCTCTGCACGAAGCAAGTGCGGGTGGAAGTTCTGGCCGTGCCTGAGCTATGTAGAAAACGCGTCTCGCGTCGAATAATGCTAGATTTATAAAAATATTCGTGTCATTTTCTTGCGAATATCTCGCTTCGCATTGTTGGTTTTTACACGAATATCTGCTATACTATGGTCAGTACCTTAAAGGAGGACTGCTTATGTATAGAAAGATTATGGGCTTCTTAGAAGCGTGGAAAGAAAGCGAGCACCGCAAGCCCCTTATTTTACAGGGCGCAAGACAGGTCGGAAAGACCTATTCCATTTTGGAGTTCGGGCGCACCCACTATGAAAATGTGGCATACTTCAACTTTGAAACCAATCCAAAGCTGAACGAAACCTTTGAGGAAAACATCAGCCCCGATTATCTGATACCGATTTTGTCCCATATCGCAGGTCAGACCATCGTAAAGGAAAAAACGCTGATAGTCTTTGACGAGGTGCAGCTTTGCGGGAGGGCGTTGACTTCGCTCAAATACTTTTGTGAGGACGCTCCAGATTATCACATCATCGTGGCAGGCAGCTTACTCAGCGTTGCGGTCAACAGGGCGAAATTCTCTTTCCCCGTAGGAAAGGTCGATATGAAAACGCTTTATCCTATGGATATGGAGGAATTTA
>ERZ1026957.42-NODE-42-length-67528-cov-12.126288_pt1 | contig 67528 bp, 62 predicted proteins | sample MGYA00519300_ERZ1026957 | MGnify/ENA primary metagenome ERZ1026957 (study PRJEB26926, sample SAMN06164520) | human gut metagenome | biome: ENVO:00009003; feature: ENVO:2100002; material: ENVO:00002003 | host: Homo sapiens | place: USA | collected 2012 ...
GTCCTTTCAGCTCACGGGCTGAAATATCCCTCATAGGCGGCTCCTTTCATCGTTCCTGGTCTCTCTGACGCTTTTTCTGCCATGCCTCCAACAGCTTGATGATGGTTTCCTGCATCCGCTGGGGCGTATAGCTTTTAGGGAAATACTTCCGCAAAGTGTCAGAGGTAAATGTCACTCGGTCCAGATCACTTTTCTTTTCCTCACCCATGATGACACGCATCATATCAAGGGTCAGATGCCCCTCCTGGCTGTATTTTTTGAGCCGCTGGGCTTGGGAAAGGGAAGGGGTAGCCTGTTCACTGTCCATGGCATCCAGCAGGTCTACCTGTTCGTCCTTTTTGAGAAATGACAGCTCATAGGCAGGGTTCAGGGCAATCTTCTTTTCATCTACCATATCCATCAATTTAGGAATCAGCTCTGTCAGACGGATATAGCGAAAAATCTGGTTTTTACTCTGACCTACTTGCTCTGCCAAAATCTCACTGGACTTCTTGCCCTCTAACTTGTTCCCAACTTGGGAACAAGTTAAATCAACTCGCTCCCCCTGATGTTTCATGGCATCCAGCTTCATCTTGTAGGCAAAGGCTCTTTCACTTGGGAGCAAGCTTTCTCGCTGCAAGTTGCTGTCAACCATAATGATCGTGGCGGCATCATCATCCAAATCCCGAACAATGACCGGCATAGTCTCCTTTTCTGCCAGTTCACTGGCTCTGTGCCGCCTGTGACCAGCTACCAGCTCATAACCGCCCTCCGGGTCCGGTCGGGCAATGGCCGGAACCAGAACGCCATACTGCTTGATACTGTCAGCGGTCTCCATCATGGCTTCGTCATCCTTGACTTTGAATGGGTGGTTCTTAAACGGATGCAGTTCAGACAGCGGAATTTCCTGAATCTTTTCCAGCTTTGCATCCTGGCGGCCTTCTTCGGTGGAAAACAGATCATCTACCGAGGCCAGCTCTATTTTTTTCGCGCTGCTTTTCAAGTTTCAACACCTCCTTCGTCAGATTTTTGTAGCCCTCAGCCACCTTGCCGCCGGGATCATGGGCAAAAATGCTTTTTCCCTCGGCGCTGATTTCCTTTGCCCGGACAGAATGGGGGATCTCTGTGCCGAATACTTTGATCTTGCTGCCATAGGTCTCCCGCAGGAGAGCGGAGATCTCTTTGGCAAAGTTGGTTCGACTGTCCACCATCGTCAGCAGGATACCGTCTATCTGGAGCTTGGGGTTAATCTGCCGCTTTACCTTGTTTACCGTGGAGAGCAGCTGTTCCAACCCTTTGGCGGGCAGATACTCCGCCTGAACAGGAATGATAATCCTGTTTGCAGCGGCCAGCGCATTGACTGTGAGCATCCCCAGGGAGGGCTGACAGTCGATGAGGATATGGGAATATTGCCCCTTCAGCGTGTCCAAATATTGCCGCAAGATAGTCTCACGGCTCATGGCATTTACCAGAGATACCTCCATACCGGATAACTGGATGTCCGCAGGCATCAGGTCTACGCCCTCTGAGTGGTGCAGGATACCCTCGCCGGGACGGAGAGGCTCATCCATCAGGATACGCTCCATTGCGTCTGACAGCGTAAAGGGCAGCTTGTCCGGCTGGGGATTGCCCAGGCTGATGGTTAGGCTCCCTTGCGGATCTCCGTCGATCAGCAGGACTTTCTTCCCGGCCTGTGCCAGCCCGATTCCCAAGTTGGCACAGGTTGTTGTCTTGCCAACACCGCCTTTCTGGTTGGCGATGGCGATGATTTGCGTGTTCATTGACTTCACCTCATTTCTGATTGTTGCTGTTGCTTCTGGAAATAGAAAAAGCCGCCACTCCAAAATAAAAAGTGAAGTGACGGCTCTTTCTATCGCCGGAATACGAGTTCCTGAAATGAAAAAAGCACCCAGTCATTTATGATCTGTGTGCTACATCAAATTCATATTCAATTATTCAAATTAGCTCAAACTATGCCAAACTGCCACTGCCAAAAAAACGAGGGGAAGGAGGGCTGAAAAGCACCCCTAAAATCGGCTCTCGGTTAACCACTTTGGGAACCACTTACCCCTCTTTTCGTCCTCTTTTTGGCCAGTTAACCACTTGCGGACCACTAAAAACTGGGTGAAAACGGCTCTCGTTTTGCCAAATTTGGTCAAACCATATCAGCCCGTTTAGATATAGTAAAACCCCGGAAAACCTTGATTTTCCGGGGTTTTTGAACCATTTTGATACGGTTTGAACAGCAGATTATCTCTTGCTGAACTGAGGCGCGCGACGAGCCGCCTTGAGACCGTACTTCTTTCTTTCCTTCATTCTCGGGTCACGGGTCAGGAAGCCGGCGGCTTTCAGCGTGGCACGGAACTCGGGGTTGACGCTCAGCAGAGCGCGGGCAACGCCATGACGGATGGCGCCGGCCTGGCCGGAAACGCCGCCGCCCTCGACGGTGCAGATAATGTCGACCTTGCCGACCAGATCGGTCGCAGCCAGAGGCTGACGGACGACCATCTTCAGGGTATCGAGGCCGAAATAATCGTCGATATCGCGACCGTTGATGGTGATGGAGCCGGTGCCGCCCTGATAGACGCGGACACGGGCGACGGAGGACTTACGACGGCCGGTGCCGTACTGATACTGTCTCTTGCTCTCGTACATAGTCTGTTACCTCCTGATTAGTCCAAAGTCCATGCTTCGGGCTTCTGTGCGGCGTTGTTGTGCTCGGCGCCCTTGTAGAGCTTCAGGCGGGTGAGCGCGGCGCGGCCGATGCTGTTCTTGGGCAGCATACCCTTGACAGCCAGCTCCATGGCGAACTCGGGACGCTCCGCCATGAGCGTGCGGTACTTGACGTCCTTGAGGTTGCCGATCCAGCCGGTGTGATGGTAGTAGTGCTTGTTGTCGAGCTTCTTGCCGGTGAGGACGGCCTTGTCAACATTCACAATGATGACGAAATCGCCGCAGTCCACGTTCGGGGTGAAGTCAACCTTGTGCTTGCCGCGCAGAAGCTTGGCAGCGGTCACAGCGGTGCGGCCCAGGGGCTTGCCAGCTGCGTCGAGAACGTACCAGTTTCTCTGGACGGTCTCTTTCTTAGCCATAGTGGTCATGTCTGTTCCTCCGTTTGAAAACGCATGGTTTTCTTTTATGATAAAAAGTTTTGACAAGTTTGGCGCGCGCGGATACAATAGCTCTGGAAAACGCGCTTATTCTTTATACCACAGGGCAAAACCGGTGTCAAGCACGATTTTTCTCATTTTCAATGCTTCATGACAAGAGCTTCAAAATGCTCGTAAATGCTTCAAAATACTCGCAAATGCTCAAAATGCAAAAACAATAGAATTTGGAGGAATTCGTATGCAGAATCTGATGGGCCGCATCCGCCGCTGCGCGGAGGATTACAACATGATCTGCGCGGGCGATAAGATCGCCGTCGGCGTATCCGGCGGCAAGGATTCGCTGTCGCTTTTATATCTGCTGGCCGCCCTGCGGCGGTATTATCCCGTCCCGTATGAGCTGCAGGCCGTCACCATCGACATGGGCCTGCCGGGCATGGATTTTTCCCCGGTGGCGGAGCTGTGCGCGAAGCTGGACGTGCCGTATCAGATCAAAAAGACGGAGATCGGCCCGATCATTTTCGAGTACCGGCACGAGAAGAACCCCTGCTCCATGTGCGCAAAAATGCGCCGGGGCGCGCTGAACGATGTGCTGCTGGAACTGGGCTGCAACAAAATTGCGCTTGGGCACCACTTTGACGACGCGGTCGAAACATTCCTCATGAGCCTTCTGTACGAGGGCCGCATCAGCTGCTTTGAGCCCGTAACGTATCTCAGCCGCACCGGCATCACGCAGATCCGGCCCATGCTCTACGTAGGCGAACAGGCCATCACGTATTTTGCGGAAAAATACGAGCTGCCCGTCGTCCACAACGTCTGTCCCGCCGACAAGCACACCAAGCGGCAGGAGGTCAAGGAGCTGATCGTCTCTCTGCAGGCACAGTATCCCGATCTCAAAAGCAAGATCTTCGGCGCCATGCAGCGCCAGCCGCTGCCAAAGTGGGGCGTAGAGCCGCCGCAGCGTGAAAAACGATAATCGCCTGCCGTTTTCAGTGTAGGGTTGGACGACTCTGCCCGCCCGCAGAATACATCGTATTTTTCGGAAATCTTCGGCAAATCCGCAAACGCCTGCCCATTCCATTGTAGGGGCGGACGACTCTGTCCGCCACAGAAAGCAGCGCTTTTTCTGAAATCTGCGGCGAATCCGCAATATTTATTGGGCCGACAGAGTCGTCGGCCCCTACAGAGTGCTGTGCAGATTTGCACCTGCCCATCGGGCGGAGCAGAGCCCCGCCCCTACCAACGCTTTTGCAAAGCTGACAGTATCGTGTGCCGCCGGGCGTTTGTCCGGCGGCTTTGTGCGTTCTTGACAAAAAGACAGATGTTTTTCTCCTGCGCGCAGATTTTTTGCCGAAAAAGCGGTTTTCCGTGAAAACATGGTTGACGCGGCGGGGGACTTTGTGCGAAAATAATGCAAGTATCTCCATTGAAAGGAGCTTTCCATGAATCCCATCGTTGTGAAATTCGGCGGCAGCTCGCTTGCGACCGCCGCACAGTTTGAAAAGGTCGCGGCGATCATCCGGGAAGCCCCGGCCCGCCGCTATGTTGTCGCCTCCGCGCCGGGCAAGCGCTTTGACGGCGATACAAAGGTCACCGATCTTCTTTACCGCTGCTATGACGCGGCCTGCGCCGGGCAGGAATTTGCGCCCGTGCTGGACGAGATCCGGCAGCGCTTTGCAGATATCATCGGCGCGCTGCGCCTGAGTGCCAATCTGGAGCCGGACTTTGCCGCCATTGAGGCGCACCTGCGCCAGAGTCCCCAGCGCGATTATATGGCCAGCCGGGGCGAATATCTCAATTCCAAATTACTGGCCGCGTATCTCGGCTTCCGCTTTGTCGACGCGGCGCAGATGGTCCTGTTCCGGGCCGACGGCTCGTTCGACCCGGAGGCGACGAATACCGCCATCGGGCACGCGCTTGTAAGCGTGGAGCACGCCGTGATCCCCGGCTTCTACGGGGCCATGCCAGACGGTACGGTGCACACCTTCTCGCGCGGCGGATCGGACGTGACCGGCTCCGTCGTCGCCCGTGCCGTCGGTGCGGGCCTGTATGAAAACTGGACGGATGTTTCCGGCGTTCTGTCCGCCGACCCGCGCATCATCGAGCATCCGCACGTGATCGACTACATTACCTATCGTGAGCTGCGTGAGCTTTCGTACATGGGCGCGTCCGTCCTGCATGAGGATGCGGTCTTCCCCGTCCGCCGGGCGAACATCCCCATCAACATCCGCAACACCAACCGCCCGTCCGACCCCGGCACGTTCATCGTCCCCTCGCTGCCGTCCAACGCGCACAAGCGCGTCGTGACCGGCATCGCAGGCCACAAGGGCTTCAGCAGCGTGTACGTGGAAAAGTCCATGATGAACGGCGAGATCGGCTTTGTGGCGAAGCTGCTGGAGATTTTCGCCGAGCATGGCATTTCCTTTGAGCACTGCCCGTCCGGCATCGACACCGTCTCCATCCTCGTCTCGACCGAGGCGCTGGCTCCCGCGCATGAGGAGATCCTGCAGCAGATCCAGGAGCGGCTGCAGCCCGACCACGTGAGCGTGGAGGACGGACTGGCTCTCATCGCCGTCGTCGGCCAGGGCATGATCTACGCCAAGGGCACCGCCGCGCGCATCTTCCGCGTGATTGCCGACGCGAACATCAATATCCGCATGATCGATCAGGGCTCCAGCGAGCTGAACATCATCATCGCCGTCAAGGAGACGGACTACGAGCTTGCCATCCGCAGCCTGTACCACGCGGTCGAGCGTGTGCTGTAACCAGAAAAACCGGGCCACCACGGCCCGGTTTTTGTGAAACATATTAAAATTTGCAGAAACCCTGCAGCGGCGGGCGTTTACAGCTTCCTCTTATAATTCCCATAGACGACCGCGCCGTCCTTGGCGACGATGAAGGCGTGGGGGTCGTGCTTGCAGACGATGGCGCGCAGGCGGCTGATCTCGTATTTCGTGACGAGAATATAGAAGATATGGACCGGCTCACCGGTGTACTCGCCGATGCCCTCATAGCGCGTAATGCCGCGGTGGAGGTCGACGAGAATTTCGTGCTCCATCTCCGGGCTCAGGATCTTGGTCACGACCGTGACCTCGACGTTGATGTTCTGCATATGCAGCTTGTCCATTGCCGTCGTGGAGATGAACGAGAACAGGATCGAATAGATTGCCGTGGACAGGTTGAACGCGGCGGCGCAGATCGCATAGAGCGCCATGTTCCAGAGCAGGTTCACATGGCCGATGGACGTATGCGAGCCCTTTTTGATGAGCATCATGCCGATCACGTCCATGCCGCCCGTCGTGCCGCCCATCCAGAGCGTGATGCCGATGCCGCAGCCGCAGAGAATGCCGCCGATGAGACATTCGGCCAGCTGATCGCCGTGCAGAATGTCCGTGCGCGGGATCAGGGACATAAAAACAGTCGTCGACGTGACGGACAGCAGCGTTTTGAACACCACGCGATGGTCGAGCTGTTTCCACGCGATGCATAAAATCGGAAGGTTGATTGCATAGTTGATGATACCTGCAATGTCGATCTTCAGCTCCAGCCCTGTCAGATGCAGGAACAGCGTGCGCAGCAGCTGCGCAAAGCCCATAATTCCGCCCGTATACAGCCCGGTCGGGACAACGAACAGGTTGATGCCCAGTGAATACAGCAGCCCCGCGCCGACAATGCCCGCGCAGTGCAGCAGCGCCTGCTTTGAAAATGCAGGTTTTTGCAGCGGCTCTTGCATTTTTATTTTTCCCCCCGCTTTGAATGCACGATCTCATGCAAATTGCATACAGAACATAGCACGGAAGCTCAAAAAAATCAACCCAAATTCACGCAACCAACGCGGAAAAATCCGGTCTTGACAGACAGAGGAGGATTCGACATGGAAGACGAAACGATCATTGATCTGTACTTCGCCCGCGAGGAGCGGGCCATTGCCGAGACAGGGAAGAAATACGGCGGCTACTGCCGCTCCATTGCCTTCAACATCCTGCACAGCCATGAGGACACGGAGGAATGCGTCAGCGACACGTGGCTGCATACGTGGAACGCCATTCCGCCCACGCGGCCCGGCTGTCTGCGGGCGTTTCTGGGCCGCATCACGCGCAATCTGTCCTTTACGCGCTGGGAAGCGGCCCGCGCGCAGAAGCGCGGCGGCGGGCAGACGGAGCTGCTGCTTTCTGAGCTTTCCGACTGTCTGCCGGGCGGCGAACGGCCCGAGGCACAGCTGGACGCACAGGCCGTCACGCTGACAATCGAGGTATTCCTGCAATCGCAGACGCGCGAGAACCGGCAGCTGTTTCTGCGCCGGTATTATTACGGCGACTCCGTCCGGCGCTTGTCGGGCCTGTTCGGGCTGACGGAAAACACAGTCAAATCCCGGCTGTTCCGTCTGCGCGCGGGACTCCGGGACGCGCTTTTGAAGGAGGGGATCGCGGTATGACGACGAAAGACCTGTTCCGCTGCATCGGAAACCTGAGCGATGGCATGATCGAAGAGGCCGCGGACATCAAGCGGAAGCCGCGCTGGCTGCCCATCGCGGCGCTGGCCGCCTGCGCGGTGCTGGCTATCTCCATCCCGCTGGCCGTGCGGAACCTGGGCTACAAGAACGCCGACAATGCCAGTCAGGCCGCCGGTGCCGAAACGCCCACAACGGAATCGCCGGCGAGCGATGAAAAACCTGCGGAGGACGGCATCGCCGGTGCGGAAGAACCGACGCGCGGCGGAGAATCCGCGGCAGACGGCGGCTGGGAGGACGAGAATTCCGTATCTGCGCGCATTCTGGCGACGGAGATCGGCGGCCTGCGGCTGGGGATGAAGCGTGAGGACGTGCGGGCCATGCTCGGCGAGCCGGACAGTACCAACAACGCGGGAGAAATTCAGCGCGAGGACGGCGTGTGGGAGGTCTGCTGGTTCTATAACACCTCCGGCAGCGCGGACGTGCTGTATGATCTGCGTCTGCGTTTTACAAACACCGGCATGCGCGACGGCAGCGGCTCGGTACTGAGCGAGGTCTGGGCGCAAAGCCCCTGCGATTGGACGCTGGATACCGGTATCGGCATCGGCAGTCCGCAGGAGGCCGTCGATGCTGCGTATCCGGACGCCGTGTGGACGCATGAAACGATGATCGAAAACGATCAGGAGATTCCGTATGACTTGTACGAGCTCACGTCCGGCGACCTGTTCATGCTGATCCGCGTCGAAGCAGATGAAGTCTCACACATCAGCTTCGGCGGTCTGAACGCCTATCACTTCTGGGACAAGAATGAACCGACTCCCGCCGACCCGTACACCTTCACCCCCTACGACACCCTCTCCGGCGGGACGGTCACGGCCTATTCCCGCACGGAAAGCGGTTGGGAAAAACAGGTTCTGACAGAGAAACGGGCGAAGCATCTTGTGACCGCGCTCAACATCATGGACCCGGAGTCGAGTGCTGTACAGGGTGAGCCCGTGATCTGGCTGGAATTTGAATCCGGCGGCGTCGCGGCCCTGTACGACGAAAGCGGCGCGGGCGCGATCTACCGTCTGGAAGACACGTCCGCGTTCGAAGCTGCGCTCTCGTCCGGCGAAGACCCGACAGACGCGCTGACGCTGATCGAATATTGCATCTTCCCAGGCGTCTGGGACGATGTCCTGTCCGCGCTCGAAGCATAAAAACAGGCGCTCCGGCGCGAAAAAGGCGTTTGGGCTGCCGGAGGATGATCGCGCTGTACGGCGGCGGGAACGTCAGCACGTGCGGCTTTTCCTCCGGCGGCGCGCTGCCCGATTTTGAAGCGGCGTGCAAACGCGTGAACGTCCCCTCTATACGGCGTTTGCCCGCCCCAAAATGATGCACTGCTACTGTATGCTGCCGGTTTTCCGGGAAGCAAAGGAGGATTTCGCGAAAATCGCGGAGATTCTGAAGCAATAAGGGAGAAAACACGATGAAAGACAGCGAATTACAATTTGACCGCACCTGCCATGTGCTGTATTCCAGGCCGTGCAAAAAGGAAATTCTCGCAAAAATCGCGCTGCACTATCCGGAAGCGGAGCGGGAGGCGGTGTGGGAGAAGGTGCAGCGGCAGTATGTGGCCTTCCTTTCCGACTGGCGCACCGACCTCGGCGGCAAAAAGAATTTCCACAACGGCGCAGGCGGCACCTATGACTGCATTGCCATTCTGAGCTATTATGCGGCCTGCAAAGCCGTCACGTCGTTCCGGGAGATCGAGGAAATGGAGGAAAATCTGATTCTCCCCTCCTTCCGCAAGCTGAAATTTGTGGACTGCAACAAGCCGTTTTTCAGGAAGCTCATGTATAAGGCGTTTACGCGGGCGAAGTCCCTCTGCGACCAGTGGCACGATTATGAGATGGACGTCGCGCCCTTCGTCCCGGACAAGCCGATCTATTATGAATTCACGGCCTGCCCGGCGGCGGAGTTCGCAAACTGCGCCGACCTTGACAGTGCGCCCCCATCGGAACGATGGCAGCCAAGAGGACGCAAAGCAGGAGCAGCCCGCCGATAGCGGGCTGCCCTCATATGCGAAAAAACTTTGTCTATTTTTCAAAAAACATCCCCCCGGGGAGCTTCACAATCAAAAAATGCTTTGATAGGATAAAGGCACAGTTCATACACGCCCAATCCTCGAATGCAAAAACGGTATCGCGCTATCTTGGGGAAGAAGTAGCGTGATGCCGTTTTTGCAGCAACTTCGAGCATGAAGAAACAGCACTGGGGGCAAGTACAAATGAAAGGTGAAAGATTATGAAAAAGACGACTCGCTACCTCGCGGCGCTGCTTGCCGCGCTGATGCTGCTTGGACTGTGCGCTTGCAGCGCACAACAAACGCCAGCAGAAACTACGGAACCACCGGCTGCAACGAATGAAGCAGCTTCAACCACAGAAATGGAAGAAATCAGCACCGAACCTGAATCCACGGACGCAGAAGCCGTCACTCGGACGATCACCGATGGAAATGGCCGCGAAGTGGAAATCCCACAGACGGTTGAAAGTATTGTTTGCGTTGGCGTAGGCGCGCTGCGCTACTCCTGCTATATGCAGGCGCAGGACCTGGTTGTCGGCGTTGAGGATTACGAAACCAAAGCCGGTATGTCCCGCCTGTATAACTATGTGAATTTTGACAAGTTCGGCACGTTGCCGGTAACCGGCACGAACGGCGAACCGTTTGTCGAAGAAATCATCAATGTTGGTCCGCAGGTCATAGTTATGTCCTCGTATGCAAACGTTGACCCCGACGAGCTGCAAAGCAAAACCGGGATTCCGGTTGTTATGGTTCCTGGCAGCGATACGACCCTTGATGATAAAGCGTATGAAACGCTGCGGATTCTTGGCGAGCTATACGGCAAGGAAGATCGCGCCGAAGAACTGACAACCTATCTGCATGGAATCGAAGACGATCTTGCTGCCCGCACAGAGGGTATTGCAGAGGAAGAAAACCCCTCTGTCTATGTCTGCGGCGTATCCTTTAAGGGCGCGCACGGCTTCGAGGGTACAGAAGCGTTCTATGGCCCGTTTGAGCTGATTCACGCGAATAACCTTGCCAATACGACCGGTCAGACCGGCGCATTTGACATTGACACGGAACAGGTTCTTGCATGGGACCCGGACGTGATCTTCGTTGACTTTAACGGCATGGATCTAATCAAGGAAGATTATGCAACGAACGCAGATTTCTATAACAGCCTGACTGCTGTGAAAGAGGGACGTGTCTACTCGCAGATTTCGTTCCGCTCCAGCGCATCGAATCTGGAAACTGCACTGGCCGATGCGTATTATGGCGCAACGATTCTCTATCCGGAACAGTTTGCAGATGTGGATGTTGAAGCGAAAACCGGAGAAATTTTTGAAATGCTGCTGGGCAGCAACCCTTATCAGGACCTAAAGGATGCTGGCTATGAATTCAGACCTGTCACAATCGGCGAATAACGATTCCGGCACGGCCTATCGCCGAAATCAAGTCAAAAGCTGCTGCTTTCTTGGAATATTGTTTCTCAGTCTGTTGATCGCGCTTGTGCTGTCCTTGCGGGCAGGCTCTTACAATACGCCGATCGCAGAGTTGGTCAAAGGAATCTTTGGAAAAGCAGCCGACAATAAAATCAACCTTGTCGTTCGCAACAATCGTTTGCCCCGTATCTGCACGGCACTGATTGCGGGTGCTGGTCTGGGACTTGCTGGTTGTGTGATGCAGGCAATTCTCCGCAATCCGCTTGCATCTGCGTCCACGTTGGGCGTCTCACAGGGTGCTGGCTTTGGCGCGGCGTTTGCGATTATTGTATTGAACATGGGCGCAGTAGGAAACCTCGGCAGCGTTGCAATTCCGCTGTGCGCGTTCGTTGGCAGTATGGCCGTTGCACTGGTTATTTTGGGCCTGAGTCGATTTCGTCAGGTTTCTACACAGGGAATTGTCCTTGCAGGCACGGCGATCAGCGCCATGTTTTCTGGTGCGACAACGCTGATGCAGTATTTCGCAGATGAAATTCAGCTTAATACGCTGGTTTTCTGGACGTTCGGCAGTCTTGGCAACACGAACTGGGGAGACGTTGGAAAAATGCTGATCGTGCTTGTTGGCGTCTCTGCCTGCTTCTTCCTGCACCGTTGGGATTATAATGCGCTGCTGAGCGGTGAGGAAACAGCCGTTAGTTTGGGAATTAACGTAAAACGGCTTACGCTTTCCGACATGGTACTCTGCTGTCTGCTGTCCTCGGTGATCGTGTCCTATATCGGTCTGATCAACTTTATCGGCTTGATTGCGCCGCATATTGTCCGCTTGGTTGTTGGCAACAATCACGTCTATCTGCTGCCCGGTTCTGCGATGGCAGGCGCACTCATTCTGCTGCTGGGTGATCTGTTTGCGCGTGTTGTCATCAGCCCGATTATCCTGCCGATTGGCGCAATTACCTCGTTCCTTGGCGGCCCGATGTTCCTCTATCTCCTGTTCAAAGGAGGAGATCGGAAATGCTGAGCGTTGAAAATCTTGCCTACCACTACAAAGGCGGATCAGCGGTTCTCAAGGACGTGACCTTCAATGTGAACGCAGGAGAGTTTCTGGCGATTCTTGGTAACAACGGCGTTGGAAAAAGCACGATGCTGAAATGCTTCAACAAAATTCTTACACCAGACGGCGGGAAAATCATACTGGACGATGAAAACCTCCTGCAAATGAGCGCCCGGCAGGTTGCGCAGCGAGTAGCGTTTGTTGCGCAGAACGTACCAAGCACGCAGATGACGGTTCACGATATGGTTATGCTGGGACGCAGACCCTATATGAAATGGGGATTTACGGAAGACGATCATCAGATTGTTCATCATGCAATGGCCCAGCTTCGGATTGAACCGCTGCGCGGACGCTTTCTCAATGAACTATCCGGAGGGGAACGGCAAAAGGTGATGCTGGCGCGTGCGCTGGCGCAGCAGCCGAAGCTCCTGCTGCTCGATGAGCCGACGAGCAGTTTGGATATTCAAAATCAATATCAGGTTTTGCAGATCGTTCGGGATATTTGCCATGAACAGCATTTGACAGCGATTGTCGTGATTCACGACCTGAACCTTGCGCTGCGGTTTTGCGACCGGTTCGTTCTTTTACGTCAGGGCGGTGTCTACGCCTGCGGCGGGAAAGAAGTCTTGGACAGAGATGCGCTGCGGGATGTGTACCATGTAGACGCGGAGGTTGTAGCGGTTCAAAAACAGAGTATTGTCCTTGTTGATGAAAAGGACGCAACACGTTCATAAAAGGGAGAAAAAATATGGCACATAAATTAGATTCAGAAAAAAAGCTCTGGGAAAAGGCCGCAGCCTTTCACGGCCATGTATGCCCCGGCCTGACGATTGGCTACCGTGCGGCGCTGTATGCGATTGATCTGTTGGGATTGACATTTTCGGACGATGAACAGGTCGTGTGTATTACGGAAAATGATGCCTGCGGCGTTGATGCGATTCAAGCAATTCTTGGATGCAGCATCGGAAAGGGCAATTTACTGTTCCATATGCGCGGCAAACAGGCATTTTCGTTCTATAATCGGAAAACCGGAAAGTCTGTCCGCCTTGTCCTGAAAGCAAGGCCGCGCGACATGACGCGGGAAGAAACGTTCGACTATTATCAAAGCTGCGCAGATGATGAAATGTTTGATGTCAAGGAAACCAAAATCCAGCTTCCGGAACAGGCCAGAATTTTTGATTCCTATGTCTGTGATTACTGCGGTGAAACAACCGGTGCAAACTGGATTCGGCTGTCCGGTGACAAAAAGCTGTGTTTGGACTGCTATGAGACGTATGACCGATTTGACGTCTGAATTTTTTTCGGTTGACCACAAATTTGACCCTTTACAGCTTAGGGTGTATCTGAAAACTCCCAATGTGACCGGCAGCGAGAAATTTTTGCGCTGAGCAAGACATTTTTTCGCAGGAATACTGACGTATTTCAAGGAAAAATGACGCGGCGCACCGCAAAAAGGCCCGCTGTCCGGGTGCGTTGGGAGTTTTCAGATACACCCTACAATTTTGGAAAGCGGCTTGACATGGATTTTTGATGGATATACGGCAGCCCCGGCTCGGAATACTCTGGGCCGGGGCATCTGTTTAGTCTCATAGAATGGGAATGTAATTATAAGAGTATAGATTGGTGCAGTTGCCAGTCTTGTCAGTTTTATGCCTGCATCTCATTGCTGTCGGCATAGCAGCTTTCATCCGTCTGCGCGGCCAGAAAATCATAAATTTCGGAGAAGGCCGTCCGGCCATAGAAATCGTCCGCGTTGATGACGGCAAACGGGCCGTTTACCACGCCCTTGCAGCAGGCCAGCGCATGGCCGGTGCCCCATGGCTTGGCGCGTCCGGCCGGGACGGAAATGCCCTCCGGCAGACGCTCCAGCTCCTGAAAGACATAGGAGACATGGAAATACCGTTCCATGCGGTCGCTGAAGCATTCGCGGAACTCCGCTTCCATCTCGCGCTTGATGATGAACACCACGTCGCGGAAGCCCGCGCGCCATACGTCAAACAGGGAAAAATCAATGATGATGTGTCCCTCCGGATCGACCGGCTCGATCTGCTTGAGGCCGCCGAAGCGGCTGCCCATGCCTTCGGCCATAATCACGAGTGACGGGTTTTGTCTGCCCATATTTGTCACTTCACAATACAAAGCAAAGATTCATCTGGCAAGGATTCCGGTTGCCTCGTAAAACTGCTGCTGGGATAGAAGCTGCGTTTTTAATTGGGACTGGAAGCGATTTTGCGGGATAAACGCAGCAATTTCATCCGGCTGAATGTCCCAACGGAGCACATATCGTGCAGCTGCGTTGGACGCAGTGCGCCCGACGATCTGAAAACGCTGTTGAAAAAATGAAATATTGGAGTATACTCCAACCAGAGGCAGCAGTGTTTCATCCAGCAGCCAGGAGTGGCAGCTGAAAAACCGGAACGCATACGCTGGGAAGTGTTTTGGAAAAAATGCGCGTGCCCGCGCGAACGAGGTGTCGCACGCCGCAGGATCGAGCGAACCGCCGCGGCAGATGTGCACAGACACCAGCGGCTCGCCCGGTTCAAGTCCAAAAGCCGGGGCGGAAAAGTCCGCCGGCTCCATGCAGAATTGAAGTCGTCCAAGCTGGAACAGCCGCAGCGTCAGATGATTCGTCAGCCATGCGCTTTCGGCAAGGCCGATCTTGCCGCTATAGCTCCAATATTCGGAGGCCCAGCGGCCGATATCGTCGATCGTATGATAAAATACCTCGTCCGGAAGCTGGTGCCTTTGATAATCGTTCAGCAGCTTCTGACTCCAAAGGAGCGCTGCGAGCAGATCCGTCTTGGGATCGCCGCTCCAACGGAGCGTGTCTGCCCTGTAAATTTCGGCGGCCTGAGAAAGTGCCGGAAGCAGCGCTTCCTCAAAGTCCTTTTGATAGAGCGCGTCCAGACCCTGACGGGTATATTCCTGCCGCGCAAAGGAAATCGCCTGTTCGATGTTGTTCATTTTGTACCCAACCTGTAGAGATTTCTCAGGAAGCGCTTTGCGACCGGGTTTTCCTGCCGCAGATCCAACTGGCAGATCACATAGTGCTTGCCCTCGTATAGCTTTTCTGCCGCAGCCAGTACTGGCCCCCAATTTCCCTGTTCGTCCATATTGTTGGACAAAAGAATGGGTGTGAAGCCTTCGACGGTAAACGTCGTGTCCAGCAGCGGCGTGATGCAGTCCTCCTTGGCGTCATACCAGTAGGAGAAGTCCTGCTCCTTGAATTCGTCGACAGCCGGATGCCCCGTTTTGCGGGAGACAAAATGCAGCGGAAGCATCCCGCAGGGCTTGACGGTCACGGTCTCACCCGCGACGGTATGCAAACCCGGTTCCAGCTTCAGAATGACAACATTGTCGTTCGGTACGACAGTCACGTCCTGAAATACGGTCAGCTTCTGCTCTGCGTCATTGACAACGTCCCCGTTCCCGTCCAGCAGGACGGCGCGGAGCGTCAGCGTTTCGCGGTCTTGCGCGGTCTCTGCCGGGAATTCGGCGCTGGCGATATAGGCTGCGCGGCAGGCGTCCGCGTGCGCGGGGACGCGCCCGGTCTGAATCAGCTTGTTTTGTTCGTTGTAAAGCTCAAAGGCAAGCGTATACGCGCCGGATTTCGCGGTATCATTGCACAGGAACGCTTCGATCTGAATCGTTTCGCCCGCCGTATAGGCAAAGCGGTCGGTGCGTAGCGACACCAGCAGGGGTGCGAGTGCATCTCGGTAGGCAAAATACGCCTGCTTCGGGATGCGCTTGCAGTCCATGATGGACTTCATCCAGCCGCTGGGCCATGCGTCGATGAACAGATGAATGGCGTTCGAGACCATGCGGTCGTCGCGGCGGAATGCCTCGGTCATCATGCGCGCGGCAAAGGCCTGATACCGCTGGCTGCGGCTGATCCAGCCCTGCATATCCTCCTGCGCGTCATAGAAAAAGCCGCTGAAGCTCTTTGTCTGGCTGCGGACGATATGGCCGGGGTCAAACGGCTCACGCATCCATTCGCGCGGGTAGCACTCCTCCATGACCTCCGCCGAGTCCAGCCCCTCTGCACCGTATTCACCGCAGCCATAGTACCAGCCGGGCTTGACAGGCAGCCAATAGCCCCGGTGCAGACGGCCGATGTCAATACCGTGGCCGTTGTACCACATGGGGTAGCAGAAGAAATCCTCCCACGTCTCCGCCAGCTTCTGCATGGACGCGGTGAAAAAGTCAGGGGCTTTGCAGGCGGCAAGGGACTTGGAAATCTCGCTCTCCGTCATCTCCGTGCCGAGATAAATATTGAGCGATTTTGTCTCTCCGGCGCGGAGCGTCAGCGGCAGCTCCAGCGCGAAGCACGGGTCGCCGCCGAAAAGTGTGGAATTTTTCAGGTGCTCATGTTCGAGTCCGACCGGCGCTTCCTCGCTGCGGTAGCTGCCGACAAATTCATCACGGTCGCAGTCAAACCCGGCGGCGGGCGCGTCGCTTGCGAAGTAGACCAGCGGCGTCTCGTCGGGCTTCGGCTGATTTTCCACGCCGTAGCGGTAGATCAGCACGCCGTCCTTTTCATAGACGGACAGCTGGTGCTTGTTGTAGCACTGCCATTGCAGCTCGCGCATGAATTCCATCATGCCAAGCTCGACGTAGGGGTAAATCGTCACGTTCCGGTCACGGTCAGATCGCAGCTCCAGATGCCAGAGCATGACGTTTTTCAGCGGGCTGACCAGATACGTCGCCTCGGCGTGCAGGCCGTCACGCTCCGCTGAGAAGCGGGTGTAGCCCATGCCGTGCGCGGCCTCCCATTTCTCAGGCTTACATGCGCACGGTTCGCTCGTCGGGCACCAGACGGCATCGCCGTCCTTGATGTAGGTATAAAATCCGCTGCGGTCGGTCGGCAGGTGGAAGAAGCGGTAGTGGTTGATGCGCCAGATCTGCGGCGAACGGTACCACGCAACGCCGCCGCCCGCCTGCGAGATCATCGCATGGAGCGTTCCGTTGGATAGGTAGTTCATCCACGGGGTCGGCATATTGTACCGGGACAGCACAATTTCCCGATTCTGATTCTCAAAACGGTATGGGTTCATTTGTCCGTCTCCGTTCTTTTTTGTGCCAGCAGCCACTGCAGGAGCATTTCATCATACGCATACGTCCATGCGTCATGGCCGCAGTCTCCAAAAACCGTCAGCCTTGCATTGCCGCCCGCACGCTGTATTGCCTTGACCATATCGACCGTCTCCGTCAGGGGTACGACATCGTCCAGCGCACCATGAAACGCCCAGACCGGCATAGTCAATACCTCTGCGTTCCACGGCGTTCCGCCGCCGCAGCAAGGCGCGATAGCCGCGAACAGCTCCGGCGCCGCCATCGCAAGGAACCATGTGCCGTATCCGCCCATGCTGAGTCCTGTCAGCGTGACCTGATCCGGGTCACAGGCGTATGCTTCGATCATGCGGCAAACGAACCGCTTCAGTTTCGGAAGCATCGCCACCCAAAAGGATCCTTCCGGGCAGCGCGGTTCGATCAGCACGCAGTCTTCTTCCCGCGTTTCTGTCAGGATGTTCGCCAGTCCATGAATCTCAGCCTTCTCCAGATCCTCACCACCGCCGCGTTCACCTGCGCCGTGCAGCTGGATAATCATTGGAAGACCTGCGTGCATCCGCTCCGGCATCCGGACGGCATAGGCAAAGCCCGCATCTGTCAACCGATGATATTGTACGTTCATTTTGTATCCTCCGCCCTGTCTCAAATGACATTTGCCGACGCGATCTCATGCCAGAAAATTGCCCGTGTCGCCTGTCCGTCGGCTTTTTCCTCGCAGCAGCAGTCGAGAACCGGCTCCTCCAGCTCCTCGATCCGGTCGAGCCGTCCTTCCGCATAGGCCAGCAGCCGGTCTCTGCAATGCAGCAGTCGCTGGCGCTGGCCGCCGATGCGAAGATCAATCACGTCAAAGCCCTGCGGCTTGTTTTCGTGCATCCACTGCTGCTCATAGGCCGCATAAAACGCGTCCAGCCGTTCGAGCGCCGCGTCATAATCGGTGCAGAGCGCCTTCGCGGCTTTTTTATCGCCGGACAGATACGCCGCCCTTGTGCGGATGCCAAGGTCTGCTTTCACACTCAAAAATGCGCAGAGCGTCCGCAGGGAGCGGAACAGATAGCCGTATTCGGCGTGATCCGCATACACGGCCAGCCTCGCGGCGCAGTCCGCATAACCAGCCGCGTCGCCCGACTTCACGCGGTTGTCGAACTGGCCCATGAACGGGTCACAGTAGAGCAGATATTTCTCCGGGTTATAAATCGCCTCAGCGGAATCGTTTTGCGTCCCGATCAGGTCGAGCGCGCGGAAATCCTCAAACGGAATGCCGAATTCCCGTTCGAAATTCGCGTGAATGGTTTCCACATCGTCAATGTCCTGCGCCATCTGCGAGACGGTAAACAGCGCCGGAAGCACAGCAAATTTGGAGCATTCCGCGCCGTTGTCGCCCCACATGGTCATGACGACATTTTCAACGCCCTTTGCGTGGCAGGCTTTCATTGCCTCGCGCATAGTTGCGATGCTGAACGTGTTGTGCGGCGCAAAGCCCGCCCATGTCCAAAGTCCGCCCGCGAACCACGAACCGCTTTTGATTGCGTTGTGGGCGTCAATATTTCTCTCATAGCTCTGCCGGTCGCGGCTAAAATAATCCCAGTACACCAGGTGAATATTCTCCGGCACCAGCTGTCTGACTTCCTCCGGAATTTCGCCGAGCTCCGGGTTTTGATTGAAATTGGTAAAGTAATCCCCGCCCGCCAGACGGAAGAACATATCTCCCCACATCAGAAGCTCGAAGCCATATTTTTTCGCCATTTCTGACACCCTGCGCAGATGTTCCATCAGGATGCTGAAGCGATCGCGGTAGCCGTGCAGCGTCAGATATTTGCCAAGGCCGAGCAAATCCGCTTCGTCCATGCCGATGTTTACAATATTGGTGCGCAGACATTCGCGCAGCGTGCGGAACATTCCATCGACCAGCGCATAGGTGCGCTCGTCGCCGGTCAGCAGGATATCGGCGGCATCGCGGATCTCCCGGTAGACCGGCCAGTGAAACAGGGCGTTGACATGGGCAAGCGTCTGGATGCACGGGATGACCTGCATCCCGTGCGCTGCCGCATACGCATCGATCTGTTTTAATTCCGTCTTGCTGTACCGTCCGCGCAGATGGCCGAAATAGGGCTGGCCGTCCACCTCATAGGTGTCCTCCATATAAAGATGCAGCGTATTGCAGCCGAGCTTCGCGGTCAGATCGACCCAGCGCTTGACGCTTTCCGCCGTCATAACGGCGTTTCGTGAGCAGTCGAGCATTGTGCCGAAAGTCTTGAAAGTATGTTCCATTTCTTTATCCTTTCCAGTCCGGTCAATAGTCAAACACGCGGTCTTCTCCCGCGCCAAAGCGCAGCAGATAGATGCGCCGCTGATTCGGCTTCAGGAGCAGCACGTCCCATAAATCTTCTGTTTCCGTGCCCAAGCCCCGCTCCGTGCATTTCCGGACGTTCGGAAACAGCGATTTTATCGGCTGCGGGCGGACTGAGTCGATCAGGAAATATGGGATGTGACAGAACGTAGTTTCGTAATCGCAGGCGTAGTGCCCTGCAAACCAACCACCGATGCGGATACCATGCTTTTGCGCCTGCCGCAGCAGCATCATGGCCGGCTCAGAGGCGTATTCCATATAGTTCCATGGGTCAGTACCCGTTTCAAAACGCGACTTTGGCAGCGCGTGCGAAAACAGGAATATCGCCCATCCCTCAGGAAGCTGGAGCGCCTCTGTCTTGAGCCACGCAAGCTGCTCCACGCCGTATTGACAGCTTTTTTCAAAAAGCTCCTCCTGCTCGTCGATCTGCGGCAGATGGGATGAGAGAAAAATCAGCCGCATCTTTCGGTCATAAAAATCGACAAAATAGTACGGCTTGTTCCGCGGCCGGTGCAAATTCACGTAAGACTCCAGATACGCCGTTTCTTCATACCAGCGCTCGTCTGTAACAATGCCCGTCACGATTTGGCCGACATAGCGCTCATTGCGAAAGCCATCGTCGTCGCCGCAGGCAATGTAGAGCTTGCCGGAAGCTGTTGCATTCTGAAACCGCGCCAGCTCCTGCGAGAGTACAAAGCGGGACGCATTTTCGGGGATGCTGCCGTTTAAAATATCGCCAAGGTGGATGACGCCGTCAAAATGCGTCTGCGCATCGACCGCGCGGATGTTTTCGTCCGTATGATCCGCGAAATCCGACACAGCCGTTCCCGCAAGCAGCGCGAAGCAGAGATCGTCCGGCTCCCGGAGTGCATGGAGCTTTTCTGTCAGCGACCGGCAATTGTCCGCAAAATGTGGTTCCATATGGATGCCTCCATCTATATTTAATAATGAACGATTCTGTCTTCGCCAGCGCCGAAGCGTTTTAGATAGACCCGGCGTTCACTCTTTTTCAGAACGAGCGCATCCCAGAGATCTTCGCTCGGCGTGCCCAGCTCTCTCTCCCAGAAGCGCACGTCGTCATCAAACAGCTGCGGGTCGTATGCGGTCTGTGACGCGGTAATGACAAATGGGATCCCGAAAAGCGTCTTAATCCGATCCCCGTGATAGTGGCCAATGAACCACCCGGCAATGTCAAAGCCGTATTGCTTCCGGCACTGGTCGAGCGCGGAAAAGATCTGATTGCCGTTGACGATGTCGTTCTTTTCGAGTGCAGTTTTCTCATCGAACAGCAATGCAGAAAACGGCGCGTCATGCGAGAATAGCATCACCGTCCAGTCCGCCGGCAAAACCAGCACCTCGTTTTGCAGCCACTGGATTTGTTCTTCCTCGTATCCGAAGATCATGACCGAACCGCCGCCGCGGTGCTCATAAAAATACGAGCACAGGAACACAAGGCGAACCTTTTCTTTTGCAATATCTACATAATAATAGGGCTTCTGCGCCGGACGGCGGACGTTCTGCTCCGCGTCCAAAAAGCCGACAGCCTCCGGCCAGAGCCGCGCGGAATACGGCCCGCTGCATGCGTCGTGATTGCCCTGCACCGGGAAGAAGCGTCCGCTCGAAACAGTGGGCCGGAACAGCGCGAGCTGCTGCCGCAGCAGAAGCTTTGCGTACCGTCTGCCGATCTCACCGGCGAGGAAATCACCCAGATGGACGCAGCAGTCAAAATGTACCGCCTGATCGACCGCGGAGATATTCTCAATGGTAGCCGGGACGGAATTGTCCAGATGCGAGTCCGCAACCAGCGCAATGTTTAAATCCCCATTGCAGGACAGCACGTCCTGGATTGTATGTGCTGCTTCGTATTCATAGCATTGATTGATCATATCGAATCCCTCAACAAGGCCGGATCGGCGGCAATTGTGCACGCCGTATCCATTTCTCACATTTCAGCCGGTATTTTTGTATCAATTAAACGATAGCACGTCATTTATCGACCTGTCAAATGGGCATAGTGCCAAAAAAGGGTCTGTTTGCGCCATGACAATTATGTATTGTTTTTTATGAGATATTTTGTGTATGAATTGGCAATCATGCGCAATGTTTGTAAGTCGGAGCATACATATTACTATTGTCTCATGTGTGTCTATGCGCGGTTAGGTTTGACGCTTACGTTCCTGCGAAGCTCTATCCTTATGTAAAAAGCAAGACGCAAACTCAAATGCATGAGTTTGCGTCTTGCTTTTGCCCGTACCGACTGTACCCCCATGACACATTGTGTACCTAAGGGGTGAAACAGTTGAAACTTCTGGGCTTTTCGCAGCGGCATCTTTTTTGGTGCAGCTTGATGTGTGATTCGAACACTATGGATCAACTACCAAATTAGAAAACAAAATCACAACCCAGCGACAGCGGTTGTGATTTTGAACGAAGAAAGACCTTTGCTGTCGAGGTGAACGCGCTTGCGCGGTCACCTGACAACCAAAGGTCATTTCTGAGTGGAGCAGGGTACGGGAGTCGAACCCGCCTCCGCGGCTTGGGAAGCCGCTGTACTACCGATGTACGAACCCTGCCTGTTTGATGCGCTAATATCATAGCATCTTTTCTTCAAAAATGCAACCGTTTTCTGGCGAAATCTGAAAACCGGTGTTCCGGTGCAGGGTTCTATGTGTTTTTCGAAAGCTCCGGGCTTAATATCCGGACGGGTTCCGGGTCTGCCAGCGCCAGCTGTCGCGGCACATATCGGCAAGCGTTTTCTTTGCCTCCCAGCCAAGGACCTGCTTTGCCTTGGTGGGGTCTGCGTAGACCGTGGCCAGATCGCCTGCGCGGCGCGGGCCGATGACGTAGGGGACGGGAACATTGTTGACCTCGGAGAAGGTGTGCACCATTTCCAGCACGCTGACGCCGCGGCCGGTGCCGAGGTTGAAGACCTCGCAGCCGGTGTGCGCCTGCGCATAGCGGATCGCGCACAGATGGCCCTCGGCCAGATCGACGACGTGGATATAATCGCGCACGCCGGTGCCGTCCGGGGTGTCGTAGTCGTCGCCGAAGACGGTCAGCCTTTCGCGGCGGCCGATGGCGACCTGCGTGATGTAGGGCATCAGATTGTTGGGAATGCCGTTCGGGTTCTCGCCGATCAGGCCGGATTCGTGCGCGCCGATGGGGTTAAAGTAGCGGAGCAGCACGACGGAAAGCACCGGATCGGCCCTGCAGGCACCCTTCAGAATCTCCTCGATCATGAACTTCGTCCAGCCGTAGGGATTGGAGCAGCCGCCGGTCTGCGCCGTCTCATACAGTGGCGCAGGCTGGTCGCCGTAGACCGTGGCCGAGGACGAGAAGACGAACTGATGGCAGTTATGCTCGCGCATGACCTCCAGAACGGTCAGCGTGGAGTCCAGATTGTTGCGGTAATAGAGCAGCGGCTTTTCGACGGATTCGCCGACGGCCTTGAGTCCGGCAAAGTGGATGACGCCGGTGATGTCGTAGTCGGAAAAAAGCCTGTCCATCGCGGCCCTGTCGCAGCAGTCTGCCTCGACGAAGACCGGGCGCTTGCCGGTGATGCGCTCGATGCGGTCAATGACCTTCGGAGAACTGTTGTACAGATTATCAACAATGACGATATCCTGTCCCGCGTTCAGCAGGGAAACGGCGGTGTGGCTGCCGATGAACCCGGCGCCGCCAGTCAAAAGAATGGACATATGAAGCCCTCCTGTATCCGAAATTTCAGTGGCAGTATAGCACGCGGCGGAAAAAAGTGCAAGGCAAAAGCGCAGATTCCGTGCAGAAACAGACAATATGATAAATTGTAAGCAAAATATGATAAATGCGCGCGGAGGCCGTCCGCAGCGATTCCGGCGAAAAACGCAAAATGCCCCTTCCAAATGGGGAAAAGTTTTGGTATAATAACTAATACCCCATAAAAGAAGGGATGAGGATATGGCGAAGCTGTACTTTAAATACGGTGCAATGGGCTCGAGCAAAACGGCGACGGCGCTCATTACCAAATATAATTACGAAGAGCGCGGGATGCGCGTCTGGCTCATCAAGCCTGCCGCCGACCGGCGCGACGGAGAATTCACGCTGCGTTCGCGCATCGGCCTGACGGCGCAGTGCGAGGCGATCGGCCCGGAGTGCGACCTGCGCGAACAATACGCCGCGCACGGCAGGGCGGACGTGATCATTGTCGATGAATGTCAGTTCCTGACCGGGCAACAGATCGATCAGCTGCGGGAGCTTGTCGACCGCGAGAACCTGCCCGTTCTGTGCTTCGGCCTGCGGACGGATTTCCAGACGAAGCTCTTCCCCGGCAGCCGGAGGCTGTTTGAGCTGGCCGACTCCATTACCGAGATCAAAACCATCTGCGACTGCGGCCGCAAGGCGACCACGAACGCCCGCATCAGCCCCGACGGCTATGTCGTCACCGAGGGCGATCAGGTCTTCCTGGGCGGCAACGACAGTTATATCGCCATGTGCCATAAATGCTATCAGGACTATATCAACGAACACAGAAAGGTGGAACTTCTCCATGGAACTGAACGAGATCCTCAGTAAAGTCGATCACACCCTCCTCGCCCAGACGGCGACCTGGGCCGAGATCAAGGCCATCTGCGACGACGGCATGAAGTATCATACCGCGTCCGTCTGCATCCCCGCTTCCTATGTGAAGCAGGCGAAGGACTACGTCGGGGACAAGCTGCCCATCTGCACCGTCATCGGCTTCCCGAACGGCTACGACACGACGAAGGCCAAGTGCCTCGAAGCGCTCGATGCGGTCCAGAACGGCGCGGATGAGGTCGACATGGTCATCAACATCGGCTGGGTCAAGGACCAGCGCTGGGACGATCTGCTCGAAGAGATCAAGGCCGTCAAGCAGCACTGCGAGGGCAAGCTTCTGAAGGTCATCATCGAGACGTGCCTGCTGACGGACGACGAGAAGATCAAGATGTGCGAAATCGTCTCCGATTCCGGCGCGGACTACATCAAGACCTCCACCGGCTTCTCCACCGGCGGCGCGACGTTCCATGACGTGGAGCTGTTCGCGAAGCACGTAAAGCCCGGCGTGAAGATCAAGGCCGCCGGCGGCATTTCGTCGCTGGAGGACGCGGAAAAGTTCATCGAGCTCGGCGCGTCCCGCCTCGGCACAAGCCGCGTGGTCAAGATCGTCAAGAAGCTGGAGGCGGAGAAGCAGTAACGCACCCAAAGGCGCTCCCGCGCCAGCTATGTAGGGGCCGATGCCCATCTTCGGCGCTAAGAGCCGTGCTATGCGCGGTTGCGCCTCGAAACTAGCCTGCGGGCATCGCATCGGCCCGCGCAGTACAGACCGTTTTTACGAGAATCTTCGGCGAATTCGTGATTACCCAACGGGCCGATGTGGGCATCGGCCCCTACAAGACTTCGGTGAATTCGTACTGCTCTGCAAGTTTTGAACGCAAAGCTAATTTGCCGCAGTTATTCTAACGCAACAATTCACAAGTTTGGCGTACCGTAACAGGCGCCCCTTTTCTCCCCCTTCTTTTCCGGCAAGGCGGAAAAGAAGGGGCCGTCGGAGACATGACCAGCTCGCAAATTTGAAAAAAACCGCATATTGCGATTTCCCCCATCATACACATAGAAAGGAACCAATTTTATGGCGAATTATCCGACTCCGCATATCAATGCCAAGCCCGGCGACTTTGGTAAGACTGTTCTCATGCCCGGCGACCCGCTGCGCTCGAAGTTCATTGCGGAAAACTTTCTGGAAAACGCAGTTCTCGTCAATAATGTCCGCGGCATCCACGGCTATACCGGCACGTACCACGGCGTAAAAATTTCCGTCATGGCCTCCGGCATGGGTATGCCGTCCATCGGCATCTATTCCTGGGAGCTGTATACCGTGTTCGGCGTGGAAAACATCATGCGCATCGGCTCGACCGGCGCGATGCAGGAGAATATCAACCTGCGCGATATCGTCATCGGGCAGGGCGCCTGCACGGATTCGAACTGGGCGGGCCAGTACCATCTGCCCGGCACGTTCGCGCCCATTGCGGATTATCATATGCTCGAGACCTGCGTCGAGACAGCCAAGGAGCTGGGGCTTCCCTATCACGTCGGCAACATTCTGTCCTCCGACCGCTTCTACGGCGACGACGGCGATATGACTGGCGGCTGGATCGGCAATCAGGCGTGGAAGAAGATGGGTGTCATGGCCGTCGAGATGGAGGCTGCGGCCCTCTATATGAACGCGGCCCGCGCAGGCAAGCGTGCGCTTGCCATCTGCACGGTGTCCGACCATCTGCTGCGAAACGAAAACTGCACCGCCGAGGAGCGGCAGAACGGCTTCACGAACATGATGAAGCTGGCGCTTGAGACGGCTGTGAAACTGGAGAAATAAGCAATGAAACGAGTATTTCTGATCGTTCTTGACTCCTGCGGCGTGGGCTATGAGCCCGACGCGGCGGAGTTCGGCGACGTCGGAGCCAATACGCTGCACACGTGCAGCCAGTCTCCGAAGTTCGCCATGCCGAACCTCATTTCCATGGGCCTCGGCAATCTGGACGGCGTGGACTATCTGCCGAAGACAGACCGTCCGCAGGCCGCGCTTGCGAGGCTGCAGGAGCTTTCGCGCGGCAAGGATACGACCATCGGCCATTGGGAGATCGCGGGTCTCGTCTCGCCGCAGCCGCTGCCGACGTTCCCGCACGGCTTCCCCGAAGAGGTCCTGAAGCCGTTTTCCGAGCAGACAGGCCGGGGGGTGCTGTGCAACCTGCCGTATTCCGGCACCGAGGTCATCAAGGACTATGGCCGCGAGCACGTGCAGACCGGTGATCTGATCGTCTACACGTCGGCGGATTCCGTGTTCCAGATCGCAGCGCATGAATCTGTCGTCCCGCCTGAGCAGCTTTATGCATACTGCCGCATCGCACGAAAGCTTCTTGTCGGCAAATACGGCGTGGGCCGCGTCATCGCCCGCCCGTTCGAGGGCGAATGGCCGTACACGCGCACGTCCCGCCGCCATGATTTCTCGCTTGAGCCGCCCGCAAAGACCATGCTCGACGCGATTGTCGAGGCCGGACAGGATATGATCGCAGTCGGCAAGATCCACGATATTTTCGCCGGACGCGGCATGACGGAGTTCACCTACACCTCCGGCAATACTGACGGCCTTGCAAAGACGCTCGAAATCGCGGACCGGGACTTTACCGGCCTGTGCTTCGTGAATCTCGTTGATTTCGATATGCTCTACGGCCACCGCAGGAACCCGGACGGCTACGCACAGGCGCTGCATGAATTTGACACCTGGCTGCCGGAGCTGCTTGCAAAGCTCGGAGACGACGACTGCGTCATCATCACCGCCGACCACGGCTGCGACCCCGGCTATCTCAAGCATACCGACCACACGCGCGAGTATATCCCCATGATCGCGCTCGGCAAAAAAGTAAAGCCCGTCAATCTTGGCACGCGCGCAGGCTTCTGCGACATCGCTGCGACCGTGACGGAGCTGCTTGGCGTCCCGTACCAGACGCCGGGGAGGAGCTTTGCTGCGGAGCTGGTTTAAGAGGAAGGAAGGGAGAACGCCCATGACACCGGAAGAGCTTGTCCGTCAGGCGCTTGCCGCGATGAAATTCGCCTATGTGCCGTACTCCGGCTTTACGGTCGGCGCGGCGCTGCTGACAAAGAGCGGGAAGGTCTATCTCGGCTGCAACATTGAAAACGCGGCCTACGGCCCCAGCAACTGCGCTGAGCGCACCGCATTTTTCAAGGCCGTCTCCGAGGGCGAGCGGGAGTTTTCCGCCATCGCCGTCGTCGGCGGCAAGGACGGCGATGCCGCCGATATTTTCCCGCCCTGCGGCGTCTGCCGTCAGGTCATGCAGGAATTCTGCGCGCCCAGCTTCATGATCTACATGGGCCGCAGCGACGGCACCTATGTTGCCGAATCCCTTGGCGCGATGCTGCCGTACGGCTTCACTGCAGACAAGTATATGAAGTAGCTTCCGAAGCTGAAACCAGCGGGAGCACGCACAGAACTCTGTGTGTGCTCCCGCTGAATTTTGAGCCGCGCTTGCAATGGAATGCCGCGCTGCAGATCTGTATACGCTCTTTGGCGCGCCGGGTACGTGCTGCTGCGCCGGAATGGAACAGAAGTATAGAATTTTCCGGAAGAAAAAATGAAAAACTGCGGTATTTTCTAAAAACCGCTTGACAAATCACGCCTCCTGTGCTACTGTGTTAATCACTTAATACAGCAGTACAGGAGGTGACTTCATGTCCTGGCAATTTCAGGCCGATCAACCCATCTACACGCAGCTCGTTGCGCGCCTTCAGCAGCAGATTGTCTCCGGCGGCTATCCGCCCGGCTGCAAGCTCCCATCGGTGCGTGACCTTGCGTCCGACGCCGGTGTCAATCCGAATACCGTGCAGCGCGCCTTTGCAGATCTTGAACGCGCGGGACTGATCTACACGCAGCGCACCGCCGGCAAGTTCGTCACCGAGGATGCAGCCGCCGTCGCCGCTGCGCGCCGCTCGCTCGCCGAGGCGCAGACCCGGCAGTATCTTGCGGCCATGCGCGCGCTTGGCTGCGGAAAGCAGGAAATTCACAATCTATTCGATCAAATGGAGGAACAGGAACATGCCGATCTTTGAATGCCGCGCGCTGGAAAAGCGCTATGGCGCGGCCATGGCGCTCGACCATATCGATCTCGCGCTCGAACCCGGCCGTATCGTTGGCCTGCTTGGGCCAAACGGCAGCGGAAAATCCACCCTGATCAAGCTTGCCATGGGGCTGCTGCAGCCCACCAGCGGAGAAGTGCTGATCGGCGGCCAAGCACCGTCACCGCAGACCAACGCCGTCGTGTCCTATCTGCCGGACCGCATCACGCTCAGCCCCTGGATGAAGACGCGCCAGCTGCTTGATTTCTATGGCGACTTCTTTGCCGATTTTGACCGCGCAGCCGCCGAACGGATGCTCTCGCAGCTCGGTCTGGATCTCAACCAGTCCGTCCGTCAGATGTCCAAGGGCATGAAGGAAAAGGTCCAGCTCGTGCTTACCATGAGCCGCAGAGCGAAGCTCTATCTGCTCGACGAGCCGATCGGCGGCGTCGATCCCGCCACGCGCGATTATATCCTGCATACCATTATTTCAAACTATAACCCCGAGGCTGCCGTCATCATCAGCACACACCTGATCGCCGATGTCGAGCCGGTGCTTGATGATGTCATTTTCCTCGATCATGGACACGTCGCGCTGCACGAGAGCTGCGAGGAGATCCGCGAGACGCGCGGCCAGTCGGTCGACGCCCTGTTCCGGGAGGTATTCAAATGCTGGGAAAACTGATCAAACACGAGTTCCGCGCCACAGGCCGTCTGATGGCGCCGCTGTTCGGCGCGCTCTTGCTGCTGGCTGTCTTTGCCCGCGTCACAAATCAGATCCTGCAGCAGGTGCCGAATCCCACGCGCGTCCTCTATATTGTCAGCGTCCTGCTCGCCATTGTCTATGTGCTGGCGGGTCTTGGCGTGATGGTCTTCTCCACCGTTCTGATGATCAAGCGCTTCCACCAGAACTTCCTTACCGACGAGGGCTATCTCATGTTCACGCTTCCCGTCGGTGTCCACAGCCTGCTCTGGTCGAAGCTGATCACCGCCGCGCTCTTTTTCCTGTTCACGTTTGCGGCGGAGCTGCTTGCCCTCGCCATCGTGATCTGGCAGGGCGGCGTGTCAACAGAGCTATATAACAACTTTATATCCGGACTGCGCGAGCTGGGCAGCTATTACACCGGTAACGGCATCGCCATTGCGCTGGAGACCTTTGCGATGCTGTTCGTCAGCCTGCTTGTCACCTGCCTGCTGTTCTACGCGCCCATGTCCATCGGCTACAGCTTTGCCAACCATAAGGGGCTTCTTTCCGTCGTGTTCTATTTTGTCATTCAGGCCGTGCAGCAGATCTTCGGCGTCTGCACGCTTGCAGGCCTTGCAGATGACAGCTCCCTCCTGAACCACCTGCTGCAAAATGTCTTTTCAGGCGGCCGCATGGTCGTCGTCAATGGGGTCGTCAGTGAGGCTCCGCACGCCGTCGCCCAGTTTTTCCACGGTACCATGCTCCTGTCCCTGCTCGCAGATCTTGTCCTCGGCGCGATCCTCTATTTTCTCACCTACTTCATGCTCCGCAAACGCCGGAACCTCCAGTAAGCGGCACAGCCGGCCTGCAGCCCGACGGCTGCAGGCTGTTTTTTGCGTTCCGGAAGAAAAATTGAAAATTATCCTTGCATTCTGGCGCATCCTGTGGTACTATAGCTAGGCGTTTGAACCAAGGGAAGGGCAGTCTGCCTTTTTACAGAAATCTGATGAGAGAGGTGAAACTCATGAAGGAAGGTATCCATCCCAAGTACGAACAGACTACTATCAGATGCGCGTGTGGTGCAGTTATTGAGACTGGTTCTACCAAAAAGGACATCAAGGTTGAAATTTGCTCCAAGTGTCACCCGTTCTACACCGGCAAGCAGAAGCTTGTTGACACCGGTGGACGTGTCGACCGTTTCAACAAGAAATACGGCCTGAAGTAAGAAGACAGTCCGCACCGCGTATCGGTGCGGGCTTTTTTCATGCTTGTCGCAATTTGTAAGAAACTGACGGAAATGGATTTATGGAAGAACTGAACCGAAAAACGATTGACCGGGCCGTGCTCGTGGGCCTCAACGCGGACTGCTTCACAAAGGAAGAGACTGCGACCGAGACGACGCTGGACGAGCTGGAGGCCCTTCTCAATACCGCAGGCGGCGAATGCGCCGGAAAGGTCCTGCAGAACAAGCACACCCCCGACCCCCGCTCGTTCATCGGCGAGGGCAAGGCCGAGGAGGTCCGCCAGCTCGTGCTGGAAACGGGCGCGAACATGGTCATTTTCGACAATGACCTGACCCCCTCGCAGACGCGGACGCTGGAAGATATTTTAAAAACGACCGTGCTCGACCGCAGTGCGCTCATTCTTGATATCTTCGCCCAGCGCGCCAAAACGCGTGAAGGCAAGCTGCAGGTCGAGCTGGCACAGTATCAGTATTATCTGCCCCGGCTCACGGTCTGGAACGAGGAAATGGGCCGTCTCGGCGGCGGCATCGGCACGAGAGGCCCCGGCGAAACGCAGCTGGAAACCGATAAGCGCTATATCCGTTCGCGCATCCAGAAGCTGCGCGAAAATCTCGAGCTCGTGCGCAAGACCCGCGCCGAGCAGCGCCGCAGGCGGCAGAAGAACGAGCTGCCCGTTGTGGCCCTCGTCGGCTATACGAACGCGGGCAAGTCGACGCTTCTGAACGCGCTCACAGGCTCTGATATCCCGGCGAATAACCGCCTGTTCGACACGCTCGACACCACGACACGGCAGCTGACCGTCTCCGATACGTGTCAGGCGCTGCTGTCGGACACGGTCGGCTTTATCGCAAAGCTGCCGCACCATCTGGTCGAAGCGTTCCGCGCCACGCTTGAGGAGCTGGAATATGCGGATCTGCTCGTCCACGTCATCGACAGCGCCGACCCGGAGCGTGAGGATCATATCGCGGTCGTGAACCGCCTGATCGCGGAGCTGGCAAAGCCCGGCACGCCCGTTCTGGAATGCTATAACAAGTGTGATCTTGTCCCGGACGACGAAATTCCGCGCGGGAGCGACAAGGTCGCGATCTCGGCGGCGAGCGGCTATGGGCTGGACGCGCTCAGGGAGGCCATCGAGACGCAGCTCGGACGCGGAAAGCACCGCGTAAAGCTGCTCCTTCCGTATCAGCAGGGCGGCATGGTCGCCGCGCTCCACGATACGGCGCAGGTGCTCTCCAGCGAGTATGCAGACAACGGAATTCAGATCGACGCAGTGCTGGACGAAACCTTATTCGGCAAACTGCGTCAGTATGTAATAGAGGAAGTATAATGGAACAGTTCCTGATCCCCTCCGGGGAAGGCGCATCGGAATATATGGAAAAGAAGTCGCGGTTTCTGGGCCTGATCACCCCCGTCACGACGGAGGCCGAAGCCAGAGCGCGGCTGGAGGCCGTCAAAAAGCAGGAATACGATGCGCGGCACAACTGCTGGGCCTACATCCTGCACTCCGGCCAGAAGCGCTACAGCGATGACGGCGAGCCGCAGGGCACGGCCGGCCAGCCGATTCTGAACGTGCTCGAACGCGAGGGCGTACAGGACGTGCTGTGCGTCGTGACGCGGTATTTCGGCGGGATTCTTCTGGGTGCGGGCGGCCTTTGCCGCGCGTACACGAAGGCCGCGAAGGACGCGCTGGACGACGCGGGCATTTCCGAGCTTCGCCCGTGGAGCGTACTGCGGCTCGACTGCCCCTATGCGCTCTTTGAGCGCGTGAAGCTGGAGCTGGAAAAGCGCGGCGGGCTGCTCCGGGACACGGACTATGGCGCCGAGATCGCCATGACCGTCCTTCTGCCTGAGCCGGAAGAAGCTGCATTTGCCGCTGCTCTGCGGGAACTTTCTGCCGGAAGCCTCTGCACGGAACGGACAGGGACGGAACTGCACGGCGTCAAAATCCGATAAGTTTTTAAAGAAAATTCACGCAAATTCCACAGGGAATTCAAAAATAACAGGTATTCTGACAAGGTAAGGTGGGGTTTTATGAACGTGCGCGAACGGATGGAGCAGGAGGAATACGAGTTTTTGTCCCCGCAGGCGCAGAAGGCCGCCGAAACAAAAGGCCGGCCGGAGCCGGAGGACGACAACGACGTGCGCACCTGCTACCAGCGCGACGCCGACCGCATTCTCCACAGCAAATCCTTCCGCCGTCTGATGCACAAGACGCAGGTGTTTTTATCGCCGGAGGGCGACCATTACCGCACCCGCATGACCCACACGCTGGAGGTCGCGCGCATCGCGCGGACAATCTGCCGCGGACTGCGGCTCAATCAGGATCTGGCGGAGGCCGCGGCCTACGGCCACGATCTGGGCCACACGCCGTTCGGCCACGCGGGAGAAAAGGCGCTGTCCAGTATGCTGGACAAGCCCTTCCGCCACAACGAGCAGTCGCTGCGCGTGGTGGACAAGCTCGAACGCGACGGCGCGGGACTGAACCTGACCTATGAGGTGCGCATGGGCATTCTCGGCCACACGGGAGACTTTATCCCCGAGACGCTCGAGGGCCAGATCGTGCGCACGTCCGACCGCATTGCGTACATTAACCATGATATCGACGACGCCATGCGCGCCGGGATCCTGACCGAGGCCGATATCCCGGCGCAGATCGCGGAAATTCTCGGCCACTCGCATTCACAGCGGATCAACACGCTGGTCGAGAACATGATCGAAAACACGATGCTGACCGGCACGCTCGGTATGCAGCCGGACGTGGCGCAGGCCATGGATCAGCTGCGCACGTTCATGTTTGCCCGCGTCTATACGAATCCCGTCGCCAAGGGTGAGGAATCGAAGGCGAAGGATATGCTGTGCAGGCTGTTTGAGTATTACATGAAAAACCCCGAAAGGCTGCCGCCGGATTTTCTCCCGCAGCTGGACTTTGACGGCATGGAGCGCATCGTCTGCGACTACATTGCCGGCATGACCGACCGCTACGCGGTCTATAAGTATTCGGAGCTGTTTATCCCCGCGACGTGGCAGGTGCGCTGAGTCGCTGCTGCGCGCGATTTTTGCAGGGGCAGATGCCCACACATTCTGAAAGGAGGTCGATCCCGTGGCGTTTCCGCAGCCGTTTCTGGACGCGCTCACCGAGCGCAATCCCATCGACGAGGTCGTGGGGCAGTATGTCAGCCTGACGCGCCGTGGCTCGAACCTCTTTGGGCTCTGCCCGTTCCACTCGGAAAAGACCGCGTCGTTCTCCGTCTCGCCGGACAAGGGGATTTATTACTGCTTCGGCTGCCACGCGGGCGGCGGCGTGATCAACTTTATCATGCAGATCGAGGGGCTGGACTATCCCGACGCGGTACGGTTCCTGGCAAAGCGTGCGGGGCTGGAGGTCCCGGAGGACGAGAATTATCGCTCGCAGTACCAGAAGCAGGAGCGCCTCTGGGCGCTGTGCAAGGACGCGGCGCGGTTCTTCCGCCAGCAGCTGTTCTCCCCCGCCGGAACCGAGGCGCAGGCGTACATACAAAAGCGCGCGCTCAGCATGGAGACGGTCAAGCGCTTCGGGCTTGGCTTCAGCCCGAACGCGTGGGCGGAGCTTACGGACGCGATGAAGGAAAAGGGCTATAAGCTCGACGAGCTGGTCGACGCGGGCCTTTCCCTGCGGGGCAAAAACGGCGGCGTGTACGACCGGTTCCGCAACCGGCTCATGTTCCCCATCATCGACATCCGGAACAATATCATCGGCTTCGGGGGCCGCGTGATGGACGATTCCACGCCGAAATACCTGAACTCGCCCGAGACGATTATTTTCAATAAACGCAAGAATCTGTTCGCACTCAATATTGCCCGCAAGAGCAAGCAGGGGCGCATCATCCTGACCGAGGGCTATATGGACGCCATCGCCCTGCACCAGTACGGGTTCGACTGCGCCGTCGCGTCGCTCGGCACGTCTCTGACGGAGGAGCACGCGAATATCCTCGCCAAGTACACCAATCAGGTCATTCTGACCTACGACGGCGACGAGGCCGGGCAGAACGCCACGCGCCGCGCCATCCCCATGCTCGAAAAGACCGGCATTCAGGTGCGCGTCCTGCGGATGCAGGGCGCGAAGGACCCGGATGAGTTTTTGAAAAAATACGGCGCACAGCGCTTTGAGGTGCTGCTGGACGCCTGCCAGAATCAGGCGGAGTACCGGCTGGACAGCCTCAAGCGCAAATACGACCTGACGCTCGACGATCAGCGCGTGGAATTTTTGAATCAGGCCGCCGCGCTCATCGCCACATTCCCGAACGCGGTACAGCGCGAGGTCTACGGACGGCGCGCGGCAGAGGCCGCCGGCATCACGCCGGAGGCCATGCAGCTGGAAATCAAAAAGGCCTACCGCAAGGCCCGCGCCATCGAGCAGAAAAAGCAGGAGGCGCAGGAGCTGGACATCGCGCGCCAGCGTGCGCCGAAGACCCGCGCCATCCGCTATGACAATCTCCGTTCCGCGACCGCCGAGGAGGGCCTGATCTGCACGCTCCTGCGTGAGCCGGAGCTGATCGCGAACGTGAAGCTCCCGGCGGAGGCGTTTTCGGTCGACCTGTTCGGCCGGGTGCTGGCCGACCTGCGCCAGCGCGTACAGTCCGGGCGGCCCGTTTCGCTTGCCGCGCTGGGGCCGGATCTCACGCCGGAGGAAATGGCGCACCTGTCCTATGTGATGAGCCGGGACACCGCTCCCGTTTCTGATGAAGCGTTCGCGGATTATCTGCGCGTGATCCAGGAAGAATATGAGGGTCGGAGCCTGACGCGCTCGGAGGAAAATCTGCGGCTGCTGGCCGAACAGATGAAATCAACAAAACAGTATGGAGGGTAAGCAATGGGAAAAGAATTGGAACTTCTGCAGAAGATGGATCTCACGGCAGAAAACCGCCAAAAGCTCGAAGCGCTGATTACCGAGGCGAAAAAGACCGGAAAGGTTTCCTCCAAGCATCTGGTTGAAACGCTCGACGACGTGGACGCCACGCAGGACCAGACCGAGCGCTTCTATGACATTCTTGAGCAGGCCGGCATCGAGATCGACGTCTCCGACGTGCTGGACCTCATCGGCACAGCTGATATGGACAACCCAACGCTCAGTGAAATGCAGGCCATCGAGGACGAGGGCCTGCCCGCGGATCTGGACGAGCCGGAGGCGCTGCCCGAGGACGTGGAAAACGCCAAGCTGGACGACCCTGTGCGGATGTACCTCAAGGAGATCGGCCGCATCAAGCTCCTGACGCCTGAGGAGGAGCAGGAGATCGCGAAAAAAATGGCCGAGGGCGACGAGGACGCACGCAAGCGTATGTCTGAGGCCAATCTGCGTCTCGTCGTGTCGATCGCAAAGCGCTACGTGGGCCGGGGGATGCAGCTGCTCGATCTCATCCAGGAGGGCAATCTGGGCCTGATGAAGGCCGTTGAAAAATTTGACTATACGAAGGGCTATAAATTCTCCACCTATGCGACCTGGTGGATCCGGCAGTCCATCACCCGCGCCATCGCCGACCAGGCGCGTACGATCCGCATTCCGGTGCACATGGTCGAGACGATCAACCGTGTGCTGCGCACGTCGCACTCCATGGTGCAGAAGCTGGGCCGTGAGCCGACGACGAAGGAGATCGCGGACGAGCTGCACATTGAGGAGAGCAAGGTCGAAGAAGTCCTGAAAATTGCGCAGGAGCCGGTTTCCCTCGAAACGCCGATCGGTGAGGAGGAGGACAGCCATCTGGGCGACTTCATTCAGGACGACGAGGCCTCGCAGCCGTCGGAGGAAGCGTCCTACACGCTGCTGCGCGAGCAGCTTGAGGAGGTCCTGTCCACGCTGACCCCGCGCGAGGAGCAGGTGCTGCGGATGCGCTTCGGTCTGACCGACGGCAAGCCGCTCACGCTCGAGGAGGTCGGCAAGGAGTTCGACGTCACGCGCGAACGCATCCGCCAGATCGAGTCCAAGGCCCTGCGCAAGCTGCGCCATCCGTCCAGAAGCAAGAAGCTGCGCGACTTTTTGAACTAAGAAGGCAGGACCTGCCATGAAAGAATTTCGAAAACACAGAATATTTACACTTTTATGCTTGACAACCGGAAAAATATTCGTATCATAGTCTTATGCAATTTGAAACCGTAACAACGGAGGAATTCAAGATGTTTGAGAAGATTCAGGCGTATCTTGCCTCGCAGCTCGATATTCCGGCAGACGAGATCACCCGCGACACCACGTTCGAAAGCCTCGGCGTCGATTCGCTGGATACCGTCGAGATGGTCATGGATCTGGAAGAGCAGCTCGGCGTCGATCTGGAGCTGGAGGAAAAGATCGCGACCGTCGGCGAGCTGGTCGATTTTGTCGAGAGCAAGCTTGACTGAACGCAAAACGGCGAGACGTATGGCAAGGCTGCACTACTTGGGGAGATAGCGGTGCCCTGTTACCCGCAATCCGCTACAGCGGGGAGGAATTCCCGACCGAGGGTGTATGCTGTGTCGTCTGACCCGGATAAGCGGTGTTGAAGATCTGGTCTTGCGCAATAGGGCTCTGTGAACCGTGTCAGGTGGGGAACCAAGCAGCACTAAGCAGTCTACCCTGTGTGCCGCAAGGTTGCCGTTTCGGAGCTGGCTGTCCGGGTAACGGGTGTAGCATCCATTCGGAGAAGGGTGTGCAGTCCTGCCATGCGTCTTACCGTAAAAAACTCCGGGCTTGAAAGGCCCGGAGTTTTTCATGCCCTGCCGCAGAGAGCTGCGGCAGGGCGTTTGTATTTTATTTCGCGCTGATGACCAGCTCGCCGTTCTGCTCGTCGCAGACAAGCGTCTGACCGGGGAGCACGTCGCCGCGCAGGATGCGCTGCGCAAGAAGCGTCTCGACCGTGTGCTGCAGGTAGCGGCGCAGCGGTCTTGCGCCGAACTGCGGGTCATAGGCCGCGTCAATGACGAACGACTTTGCCGCCGGAGTCAACTCGCATTTAAGCTGCTTGTCGGCAAGGCGCTTGTTGAGCGCCGCGATCTGCAAGTCGATAATGCCGGTGATATTCTCCTTCGACAGCGGCTTATAGAACACAATCTCGTCCAGCCGGTTGAGGAACTCCGGGCGGAAATTGCGGCGCAGAAGCGTCTGCACCTCGTTTTTCGCATCCTCAGAGATCTCGCCCTCCGGTGTGATGCCGTCCAGAATGGCCTGCGAACCGAGATTCGAGGTCAGGATGATGATGGTGTTCTTGAAGTCCACGGTTCTGCCTTGCGAGTCGGTGATGCGGCCGTCGTCGAGGACCTGCAGCAGGATATTGAACACATCCGGGTGCGCTTTTTCGATCTCGTCAAACAGAATGACGGAATACGGTCTGCGGCGCACGGCTTCGGTCAGCTGGCCGCCCTCCTCGTAGCCCACATATCCGGGAGGCGCACCGATCAGACGCGACACGGAGAACTTCTCCATATACTCCGACATATCGATGCGCACCAGATTCTTTTCATCGTCAAACAGTGCCTCTGCCAGCGTCTTGGCAAGCTCTGTCTTGCCGACGCCCGTGGGGCCAAGGAACAGGAACGAGCCGAGCGGCCGGTTCGGGTCCTGAATGCCTGCTCTGCTTCTCTGGATAGCCTCAGAGACGACGCGCACGGCCTCATCCTGGCCGACAACACGCTTGTGCAGCGTATCTTCGAGATGCAGCAGCTTGTCGCGTTCGCCCTCCATCAGTCTTGCGGTCGGGATACCCGTCCAGCGCTCGATGATCTTGGCGATCTCCTCCTCCGTGACCTTGTTGCGGAGCAAACTCGTCTCCTTGCCGCTCTGCGTCAGCTTTTCCTCCTGCTCGAGCTGCTTTTTCGCTTCGGGCAGATCGCCGTACTTCAGCTTCGCGGCCTTTTCGAGATCGTAACTCTGTTCGGCAGATTCAATATCGCGGTTGATCTGCTCGATGCGTTCGCGCAGCTGCTGCACGCGGCCGATTGCGTTCTTCTCGTTTTCCCATTTGGCTTTCATGGAGTTGAACGTTTCGCGCTGTTCGGCCAGTTCCTTTTGCAGTTCCGTCAGCCGCGCCTTGGAAAGCTCGTCGTCCTCGTTTTTGAGCGCTGCTTCCTCAATCTGCATCTGGATGATCTTGCGGTTGATGACGTCCAGCTCGGTCGGCATGGAGTCCATTTCCGTGCGGATCATGGCGCAGGCCTCGTCAATGAGGTCGATAGCCTTGTCGGGCAGGAAGCGGTCGGTAATATAGCGGTTACTGAGCGTCGCGGCGGCGATGATCGCGTTGTCCGTGATCTTGACGCCGTGGAAGACCTCGTACCGGGACTCCAGACCACGCAGGATGGCGATGGTATCCTCCACCGTCGGCTCCTGCACCAGAACGGTCTGGAACCGGCGCTCAAGCGCGGGGTCCTTTTCGATATACTGGCGGTATTCGTCCAGCGTCGTCGCGCCGATGCAGTGCAGTTCGCCGCGCGCGAGCATCGGCTTTAACAGATTGCCTGCGTCCATCGAGCCTTCGGTCTTGCCCGCGCCGACAATGGTATGCAGTTCATCGATAAACAGGATGATGCGACCCTCGGACTTCTTGACCTCGGCCAGCACGGCCTTCAGACGCTCTTCAAATTCACCGCGGTACTTTGCGCCCGCGATCAATGCGCCCATGTCGAGTGAAAAGATCGTCTTGTCCTGCAAAGACTTGGGCACCTCGTTCGCGACGATCCGCTGCGCAAGGCCCTCGACGATGGCCGTCTTGCCGACGCCCGGTTCGCCGATGAGAACAGGGTTGTTCTTCGTCTTGCGGGACAGGATGCGGATGACATTCCGGATCTCGTCGTCACGGCCGATGACCGGGTCCATCTTCTGCTCCCGTGCACGCTTGACCAGATCCGTGCCGTATTTGGCAAGCGCCTCATACGTATCCTCCGGCGTGTCGGACGTCACGCGCTGGCTGCCGCGCACCGACTGCAGCGCCTGCAGGCAGGCCTCCTTCGTGATCTGGTACGGACGGAACAGGCTTTTCAGCACCGCGTCCGCGTTTTCGATCAGGGACAAAAACAGATGCTCGACGGAGACATATTCGTCTTTCATCTGCTTCGCGATGTCCTCCGCGCTGTTCAGCGCCGTGTCGACGGCGCGCGCAACATAATATTTATCCGCCTCGCGGCCCGAGCCGGTCACGCGCGGCAGCTTCGCCAGCTCCGCGTCCACCGCAGCCTCAAAGCTTTCAAGCGTCACGCCCATCTTTTTCAGCAGCTGCGGCACAAGGCCGTTTTCCTGCTTCAAAAGCGCGGCCAGCAGATGGATCTGCTCGATCTGCTGGTTCTGGTTTTCAATGGTCAGCTTCTGGGCGGCCTGAATGGCCTCCAGAGATTTCTGCGTATAGTTCTGTGCGTTCATAGTTCACACCTCTTCTTCCAGCGTTAGCACTCTATATTCATGAGTGCTAATTCATTTTGGCTTCATCATAGTCCTGTACCCGGAATTTGTCAAGGGGGAGCAGGGCCGAAAATTGTGATATTTTTGTAAACATTTGATCGAAAAAAGAAGTTTCGAATTTAATAGTTATTTAAAAACTTGCCTCTAAGTTTTTTAATAAACCCTTGCTATGATAATCCTGCAAGAAGCGATAAACACTTTTTCATTTTCCCCTCATATTGATAAAGAATCCCCCGCAGGCAAGCCGGTCACTTGTTTGCGGGATTTCTTTCGCCAAAACAGGACCCGCGCAGCCTCAAGGTTGAAGCCGCGCGGGTTCTGCTTGTCCACGTGGATGAACCCGGCGGACACGAGCGAGCTCATGTGGTGGGAGATCGTGGCGGGAGACAGGCCGATGCGCTCGGCCAGATCCTGCCCGCAGAGAGATTTGTTTTTGATGAGCTTGATGATATCGAGCCTCCGCTTGTCGGAGATCGCCTTCAGCCTGTCGCAGAGGTATTATGAAACGTTCTGAGATCAACAAAGCGCTCAGGGCGCTGGAGGCCATGTGCGAAAAATACAAGTGCTATCTGCCGCCATTCTGTCACTTCACGCCCGGGGAGTGGAAGACGAAGGGCCATGAATACGATGAAGTGCGCGACTGTGTGCTCGGCTGGGATATCACGGATTTCGGCCTCGGCGATTTTGACAAATTCGGCTTCTCCCTCATCACCATCCGCAACGGCTGCCGCACGCAGCCGGAAAAATATCCGAAGGTCTACGCAGAGAAGCTGCTGTATCTGAAGGAGGGCCAGATGGCCGCGAACCATTTCCACTGGTACAAGACCGAGGACATTATCAACCGCGGCCGCGGTAACTGCCTCATCCGCGTGTACAACAGCCTGCCGAATGAAGAAATCGATTATGAGTCCGACGTGACCGTCCACTGCGACGGCCTGAAGCGCACGGTTCCCGCGGGCACGCAGATCCGTCTGCGTCCGGGCGAAAGCCTCTGGGTCGCGCAAGGAATGTACCACGACTTCGCGGTCGAGGCGGACACCGGCCCCGTTCTGCTCGGCGAGGTCAGCCAGTGCAGCGACGACAACACCGACAACCGCTTCAACCCGCCTGTCGGCCGCTTCCCGAAGATCGAAGAAGACGAACCGCCGTACCGTCTGCTGTGCAATGAGTATTTCTGACTGACAACCGAATAAAAGCAGGAGGCAGCCCAAAGTTATGGGCCGCCTCCTGCTTTTATTCGGCTGGTTGGTATTAAGGCTGGCAAGAAACGTCACTTGTTCAGCTTGCACAGGCGATTCCGCTCTGCCAGCTGCGCTGCTGCGCGTTTGATCAGCACCCTCGCACTTTCGGTGTCATTGTCGAGAACAGCCCGCTCCAGCTCGTCCATGCAGGCGGAAAGCTCATGTTCAGCGTCTTTTGTCGCGTCATTTGTTACAGGATCGCTGTATCGGAACGCGTCGGAAAGCTTCTGCGCGTCTGCCTTCAACTCTGCATTCTCACAGCGAGAAACCAGCGCGGTCGAACGGGATTGCAGCGCACGCATGGCAGCCACATCGGCCTTGAGCTGCGCGTCCTGCCGCTCGACCTCGTCGCGCATTGCATCCGCGGCAATGACGCCAACGGCGGTGACAGCCAACAGCAGTGCAAAAACAATGACCGCGATCCATGCTGCACAGAATTTTGCGATCGCCATGAACAAAAAACTCAACGCGATCTGCACGATCAAATACATGACGCCGATGCGCGCGATCGGAAAACCGTAAAATTTGCTGCGCGCATCCTTGCCCTTTGTAAACGACAGCTTCAGCACATAAAGCTGCAAACCAAACGCTGCCAGCGTGAACACCAATGCCAGCCAGAACACAGCGGTCTTTGTGAACGGAATCACGAATGCCAGCAACAGATATGCGGCCAGCACAATGGCAAGAATCAGAATCGTCTGAAATTTCCCTTTGCTTAGTTTCATCGTCTATCCCTCCAATCAGCAGGACTCATCCTTCTTCCGTCCGCAGTTCGGGCAGAAGTTCGTCATAATATCCTTTGTACCGCACTCGGGGCAGATCCATCCGTGTTTTTCTTCCGGTTTCCGTGCGCCGCAGTTGGGGCAGAACTTGCTCAGAATATCTTTTGTGCCGCATTCCGGGCAGATCCAGCCGTTGGATCCCTCCGGCTTCTTTGCGCCGCAATTCGGGCAGAATCTGCTCTGGATGTTCTTCGTGCCGCACTGCGCGCAGTCCCAGCCAGTCTTCGCTTCAGGCTTTTTGCCGCCGCAGTCGGGGCAGAAATTCGTAGTGATGTTCTTGTGACCGCACACTGGGCAGTCCCAGCCGCCCGCGACGGCTGCGCCGACCGCCGCGCCCATCTGCGCAGCGTCCTGCGTCATGGGATTCAGCGCGTCCTTCGTCATGCCGATCACGCTGCCCATTGCGCCGAGGCTCACACCAAGCCCCGCGAGATCGCCCAGCGCACCCGCAGCGTTCGCACCGCCGCCAAGACCGTTTTTCATCGCTTCCATGCCGACCTGCCGCGACGTTTCCTGCTGATAGGTGTAGCCCTTCATGCGCATTTCGGCGGCTTCCGCCTCGGCCTGCATCCGATAAGCCTCTGCTTCTGCCTGCTTCTGAATTTTGAGCGCTTCCGCCTCGCCCTGTGCGCCGATGATCTTCATCCGCGCCGCCGTCTGTGCCTCGACCGCCTTGCGGTCTGCCGCAGCTTCTGCCTCCGCCTTGCGGATACCTTCCTGCCGGACGAGCAGATACTGTTCGGCGTACTGCTCCTTCATGCGGCGGAAATTGGGGTCGTCGTCCGGCGTTACGATGCGGCTGACGTAGAACTCTGGCATCGTCAGGCCGTACTCATCCAGCGCGGCGTTGATCCGCTCGCGCAGCGCGCCGGAGAGTGCCATCAGGTGCTCGTCGATCTCCAGAATGTTAATGGCATTTTCCTTGATCGTCTGTGCAAGGTAGCTCTTGACCTGTGTCATGACCATCGAACGGAAGAAGCCCTTGCCGTTTCCGATGCCGAGCAGCTGCTCCTGCCCAAGCCCGCCCGTCGTGCCAACGACCTTTAGTAGGAGCTTGCGCGAATCGGTCACGCGAATATTGAATTCACCAGACGCACCGATCTCGATATGTAAGCCGGAGGCAGGGTCAAACAAACGCACCTTGCTGTCCGTTCCCCATTTGACGCCCATCTGCGTGGCGAGGTTGATAAAGTAGACCTCGGAGTGGAACGTGCCCTCGGTGTCGGTCGGGAGCTTGTAGAGCTTCTCCAGCAGCGGAAGCTGCTGCGTCTGCAGCGTGTAGCGCCCCGCTCCAAAGAGGTCGAGCGCCTGCCCGTCACGGAAGAAGATGGCCTCCTGGCTCTCGTGGACGATCAGCTGCGAGCCGAAGTTAAAGTCCTCGATCGGGTGCTTCCAGACGAGCGTTTCGTTGTCGCCCTCGTACTTGATGATGCTGGCAAGGCCGTCCTTTTTGATCTTCTCAGTTGCAACCCGCTCAGCTACATCGTTCACGCAGTCGCAGACGGGGCAGGTGTAGGTCGTATCCGCCTTGCTCGCGTGCAGCTGGATGCCGCACTGCGCGCAGGAAAATTCTACGGTCTTGAGCTGAAGGGCCGTCGTGTTGACCGGCGTATGGCAGACGGGGCAGAGCGCCTTTTCGCCCTTGGACTGGTCATAGAGGACGGTATTGCCGCAGTGCGGGCATTCACGGGTCGCGAGCCGTTCCGTCCGCACGTCGATGGTGTGCCCGCACGTGCAGGGGATCCTCCGTTTTGCAAACAGGCCGGTGCTGGCTTCGGCGTATTTCCCGCAGTTGGGACATTCAATTACAAATTTGCTCATTGCTGTTTCATTCCTTTTCACGAATCTTCCAGTTTATTCAACGCATCCATGATCTTATGCTCTATCTCAAGTAACTGATACACCTTTTTGTTGAATGCTGACGGAAAATGCCCAGTTTCAAGCCATTCTTTGATTTCCGGTTTGATGGCAAAAACATATTTACTGCATAATTCCGCTGCTGTGTTCTCGTCACCTGAGTTCGCTTTTCCTTCAAGAGATCTTTGTGAGATATCATGAAGGTGTTTTCCTTTTTTTAATAACATCGCATCTATGCTTTGCACAATCTCTCTGCATTTATTTTGTTCAAAAGTATTGTCTCTTCGATTTATACAAGCTGTTTCACATTTTTTACAAACCAAAATCTCATGCAGTTGATCAAACGGTTCATTGCATTTGCAGCATCGTTGCCTTCCGTCATATGTATTGTTTCCGTTCATTTTATTGCTCCTCACTTATTCGGTAATTTGATATCCGTCCAGCCAGATAAGTCACACTGCCCATCTGTATTCCTGCCTACCGCAACAACAGTGCCGTCACTTTTTAATCCAACAGTGAAACTGTATCCTGCGCTGACGGCAACGATATCTGTCCAGTCGCTGACATCGCACTGGCCATAACTATTATCTCCCACGGCGACCACAGTACCGTCACTTTTCAGTCCGACAGTGAAACTGCTTCCTGCGCTGACCGCCACGATGTCTGTCCAGCCGCTGACTTCACATTCACCATCCCAATTACTTCCCTCAGCGACCACCGTGCCATCGCTTTTCAGCCCTACGTTATGCTGGAAGCCTGTGCTGACAGCCACGATGTCTGTCCAGCGGTCGAGGCCTTGTATACGATATTCATATCCTACAGCGACCACTGTGCCGTCGGTTTTCACTCCAACGGTGTAGTCGTCTCCTGCACTTATTGCCACAATGTCCGTCCAGCCGCTGACATCACATTGGCCATACTTGTTATACCCCACAGCGACCACCGTGCCATCGCTTTTCAGCCCCGCGGTGTGCCAACTTCCTGCGCTGACGGCCACGATGTCTGTCCAGTCGCTGACTTCACATCGGTCACACCAATTACTTCCCCCAGTGACCACCGTGCCATCGCTTTTCAGCCCTACGGTGTGCTCACTTCCTGCGCTGACCGCCACGACGTCTGTCCAGTCACTGACATCGCACGCACCATCATCATTATCTCCCACAGCGAGCACTGTGCCGTTTGATTTCAGACCAACCGTGTGAGCTCCTCCTGCGCTGACAGTATCCCGAACCGCTACGACATCCCACAAGACTTGACTGCGTTCAGACGAATCCCGATAATCGCCCAGTTTTCCGAAGGCAATCGCTGCTTTCGCTGTCTCGCCATTTTTTTGAAGCTGCTCAGCGTGCGCATGCGCTTTTGCATTTTCTGCGTCTTTATAATCACCCGATGCCGCAAATGCTGCAATCGCGCCGTCATAATCCCCGGCCGCAAGCAGCTTTTCAGCCTTGGAATAGTTTGCAGCTGGCATAATAACCTTCGTGACAAGCAGAATCACCATAATCACTGCGGCAATGATACCGGCGGCAATTGTGATTTTTCTCTTCCGCGCCGCTACCGCAAGCTCGTCCTGTTTCTGCTTCTCTTCAGCTCGCTTTTTCCGCTCCATACGCAGGCGCTCGAGTTCTTCTGCATTTCTTTGATCTTCCGCTCTCTTTGCAAGCGCTTCTTCATGCTTTGCAGCCAGCTTTGCTTCCGTTTCCTTCAAAAAAGCCTGATAAGCGTCGATCACACGCTGTTTTTCAACCTCTGTTTCGCGTTCTGCATTCTCCTGCTGCTGGCGCAGTGCGTCCGCAAGCGCGCTGCGCAGCGCGTCGCATTGTGCCTTTGTCTCGCCGGAAGTGTATTTTTCTGCACGCGCAAAATTCCGTTCGGTATCGAGCAGCTGCTCCGCACGCTTCTGGGAATTACGGAAATATGCGGCGCGGTCGGCGCAATACCGCCGGTCAAATTGCAGCGCCTTACGGATTTCTTGCGCAGGGTAATAATCCGCGACCTGATATTTTTGAATGCACGCCTCAATAAACGCTTTGTCCTCTGCGCAGGCTTCCGCGTTTTTCCTTGTCGGTGCAGCGCTTTTCACCTGTTCAATGTAGGAAGCTGCATATTTTTGCGCGGACGGTGACTTCACTTTCGCCAGGAACTTTCCCAGATACGCCGCGCCGCATTCGGCGTCCTGATTGAGTACCTGCTCGAAGAACTCGTCAGCCTTCGTCCAATCGCCGTCCTCCAGCGCCATATTGCCGCGCTTCAAAAGCGCCTGCACGTTGCTGCCGCCCTCGTTATGTACCACGACGGTTTCCTTGACCGTTTCTTTCGCAGCCTCCTGCGGTTTTGCCGCGTCCACGACCTTCTTGACGCCGCGGATCAGATCCTGCATGAAGCCGATCTTGCTCATGTCATAGCTTTGCAGCACAGACAGTGCCTCCGGCAGATCATACGGGTCCATATCGCGGTAGCACGGCAGAAGCAGCTTGCTTCTGTCTTTCTTCATCATGGACAGGAATCGGCTCCATTCGTTTTTGACCCAGACGGCATTAAAATGCTCCGGCTTCGTGCCGATCACGACCATGACTTTCGCGGAGTTCAGCGCCGCAAAGATATACGGCTCATATTCCGTGCCCGCCTTATCTTCCAATGTGATGCGCGCGAAGAATACGCGGTAGCCCTGCTCTGTCAACTCGTAATAGACCTCCTGCGCCATCAGGCTGTCGCGCGTGCGCTGACCGTCCTCACCGGTCTCCTTGTAGCAGAGGAAGACGTCGAACGGCTGTTCATTCTGCGACGTGGCAAGGATGCCGCGCTGCACCTCGGCGATTTTCGCTGCGTCCTTCTGATACTGGCGGCGGGTGATGCCGTCGGAATGCTCGACCGCAGTCAGATAGTCCACATCCTCCAGAAAGCTGTCGAAGCTCGCGCGGTGGCACGTCGGCAGCCATTCATACGTTGCCGGGTCCTCCACATATTCAATACCGAACCGGCACAGCGCACAGCACCAGTGCGCCTCAGCGTCGTTGTCGTCCTCGGCCACGATGCGCTCATACACCGCCAGCGCCTTGTCAAACTCGCCGCTGCGCCTAAAGTGATTGCCGCGGTTGAAAGCCGCTGCCCGCTGCTCGTCGTCTACCCTCGGCAGCGTCATCGTGCTGCCGCAGTATTCACACGTCCCAAAGGTCTTGTCCGCAGAGATCTCAATATCTCCGCCGCACATCTTACATTTGATGATCGCCATGGCTTTTCCCCTCTCTTTCTATCCGCTTCAATCGCCCATACCTTTTCGGAAAAGCTTGCAGAGGCAGCCGATGCCGCTGCAGATCGCGCCCAGCAGCGCTGTCCCAAAGATCATGCCGATGACCTCCCCGAAACTGGGCGACTCACCCGGCATCAGCAGATTGACGATGATCACAAGAATGGCGTATATTACGCCGCCGGCCGCCGGAAGATTCGCGAACGCCTCGGGTGTTTTGTGGCTGCGCATGATGATGCCCTGCAGGATCGTGAAAATAAGATAGATACCCAGCACACACAGATACGTTCCGCCGCTGTCCGCGGCGAGGATCGCGCGGAATACAGAGCTGAACGCCACAAACGCGGCCAGCGCGGCGCACAGCCCGATATGCAGTGCCACGCCGCGGCTCCTGCGCCGCTGTTTTTCCTCTTCGCGGCTGCGCCGTTCCGCTTCGTCACGCTCGGCGCGCTGGCGTGCCTGCTCCTCACGATCTGCCTGCTCCTGCTGCTTGCGCGCGGCGGCCTCTTCCTGCCGCCGCTGTTCTTCCTGCTGCTTCTTCTTACGTTCCTCCCGCAGCGAGCTTACCTTCAGCATCAATGCGCTGCTGCGGGACTTGGAATCGACATAGTCACCCAGCGCGTCGAACCGTGCCGCGAGTGCGATCATATCGTTCTCCGACTCGGCCATCGGCTGATCGGAGACTGCGCGTGTGTACAGCAGCTTTTTCTGCTTCATCCGCAGCTCGTCGAGCGTCTGTTTGTAGCTGCCTGCCGCAAAGCGGTATGCCTTGCAGTAATCGGGATATGTTTCGAGTGGCCTTGGTGCGCTGACCAGCGCCTCTTCGTTGACCGTTTTGATCTTCAGCTCTGCCAGCAGCAGATACATATACGCGTGCGGCTCTTCCGGGTCGAGATCGAGCACACGGTTGGCATACTGCCTTGCGCTGGCAAAATCGCCGTCCGCCAGATACATACCCGCGCGCTTTAAAAGCGGCGCCTTCGGGTCGGCTGTCTGCGGCTGCGGCGCGGGTGCGGGCGCAGCGGTTCTGCCCAGCAGTTTGTCGATCCCACGCAGCAGATCCTGCGTCGCACCGATCTTGCCGAGATCCTGTGCCTGCAGCTTTGCGAATTCCTTCGGCATGTCATGGGCGTCGATGTTCTTATAGCACGGAATGAGCGACTTCTTCTGTCCGGCAGCAATCAGCTGCAAATACCGGCTCCACTCGTTCTTGACCCATGGAGCGTTATAATATTCATAGTCCGTGCCGACAGCCAGCATGACGCGTGCGGAGTTGAGGGCTGCAAAGATATACGGCTCGTATTCCTGCCCGAGCTTATCCTCCAGCGTGATGCGGGAGAAGAACACGCGATAGCCCTTTTCCGTCAGTGCATCATATAAGTCCTGTGCCAAAACGGAATCGAGTGTCCTCTGGCCATTCTCGTCTGTCTCTTTGTAGCAGATAAAAATATCATATGGTTCTTCACGACTGGAAACTTCGATAATGCCGCGCCGCAGCTCCTCAATGGCTTTGGCTTCCTCGCGGTAAAGCTTCCGCGTGACTACGTCGGAATATTCCATGACCAGCTCAAAGTTTGCATCTTCGAGCACGCTGTCAAAGCTCGACCGGTGGCAGGTCGGAACCTTTTTACCCGTAGCCGGATCGTCAACGTATTCAATGCCGTATTTGCAGAGCACCAGTCCCCAATAGGCCTCTGGTTCCTCCGGAAATTCCGCGACGATCGATTCATAAACGCCCGCCGCTTTGTCAAATTCGCAGGCAAAGCGCAGCCGGTTCGCCCGCGCGAACAGCGTCAGCTTTTTCTCGTTGTCCTGCTTTGGAACCGTCTGCTGCGTTCCGCAGTATTCGCAGACTGCGATTTGGCTGTCTCCCGCAACGTTTAAATCCCCGCCGCACATTTTGCACTTGATAATTGCCATTCTTTTCTCCCTCTTTCGGTTTTATTTGGAACCCCTATCAAGATGATTTAACGCAAACTCCATGCAGAGTGTTAAAACTTCATTTCTTGTCCGCCCTGTATCGGCTGCAATCGCATCAATTTCCTGCAGCATATCGCGAGGTAATCGCATGGAAATAACAGCAGATTCACCGGTGTACTTTTTTACTGGAATCTCCAAACGCAGCTCATTCAAACAATACCACCCCTTTATTTACCATCGTACTACAAATGTATTCTTCGTGCAAGCCTTTTCATAAAATAAATGCGATCGCAGACAAGCGTTCGCCGGGAAGCTCCTGCGTGACGATAAACGGCGTCCCATCAAGGCAGTAATCTACAACAGGAGGCGTCAGCTGCGAACGAAGCTGTGACAGGATCGAAATTTCATTGCCTCCTCAAAAATTCGATTTTCCAGTTTTCTTCCTGTCAAGTATGCCATACGGAATGAAATCCTGTAAAGAAATCTGGTAGAAAGTCCAGACGCGGCTGCTATCGGAACGGGAAAGACTATTGCAGCTCTCACCGCAGCCACGAGGAAGTTCTGAATAAAGCCGTCTGGGAACATACAGAAAAGCTGCGAGCGCAATATGCAGCCGAGCTGAAAAAGGTCACGCAGCTGCAAAAACAGTGGGCATTGAGGAAACCGGTCCTCGACGCCCACTGTTTTTGCAGAAAGAAATCCTGCGACTGGAGCAGGAGATTGACGAACTGGTGATGGAAAAACTAGGGTGTATCTGAAAACTCATGATGTGACCGGCAACGAGGGATTTTTGCGTTGCGCAAGACATTTTTTCGCAGGAATACTGACGTATTTCAAGGAAAAATGACGCGGCGCACCGCAAAAAGGCCCGCTGTCCGGGTGCGTTGGGAGTTTTCAGATACACCCTAGCGTTCTGCAACGGCCAGAGCCGCATCGCCGAAAGAAAAACTATGCCCAATGATCAGGTCATATCCCTGAGATGCGTAGTCCGTGAAAACTGCTTCCATCTCGGTAGGCTTGATGTTTTCCGTATATTTTACGGAGATGTTGTAGGTATCCTTTGCTTTCATAACAGCGTCATAAGCGAGCTGACTCCATGCTCCATCATTCACAGGAGTGACCAGGCAAAGTGCGACTTTCGCCTGATAGGCATCATCCTCTGTAGAAGCAGGAGACGCGCAGGCACACATACTGACCAACATCAGCAGGGCAAGAAATAAAGCGGTAAGTTTTTTCAAAGTAAATTCCTCCATCCTCACATCACATATAACTGATTTTTTCGCGCTAAGAAAACGCTTAGCTGGGATGTCGTCTGTAGGCTGCAGCGCTACAGGGGGGGAACATCTTGCATTCAAAAATAGCAGTATCATTTGAAGATGTCAATAAAAACAGAATTATTTGTTGAATTTTGGAGATGTGCAATATTTTGCAGTTTGATGTTTTTATAAAAAGACAAGTTGTCAGACAACTTTCATCCCTAGTGCAGGAGCAACCGTAAGGGCGAAATACGGACAGGATGCGAATTTCCAATTGCGGCTGAAAGATGCCTCACTGTCGGTGCGCAAAACACATCATAATACTGTAAAACCTGCACAAAGAGCGGCGGCATAAAAATTGGTTTATTTTTTTAATCTTACTACTTCAAAACGGAAGGATAATGGAGTAAAATTAAGTTGAATGCAGGAAAAAGTTTATTATTGTTCGAAATGCTTAAAAATGCTTGAAAAATCAAAGAATTCTACGTAGAATGGTTAAAAAATGTTCCGAGTTCGCGTTGAGGCTTTGACACAGTGCTTTCTGCTTTAAGAACATAATAGACCTTCTGACTACTAAAGGAGGATTTTTTATGGACAGCATCGATGCTCAATTGCTTCGGATTTTGGCAGAGGACGCACGCTGCTCTGCGACTGACATCTCAAAAAAGGTCAATCTATCCATACCGGCAGTCAACAAACGGATTTCCAGGTTGCGCGAAAACGGCATAATCGAGCGATTCACGATTCAATTGAATCCACAAAAGATTAACAGTTCTGTCCAGGCATTTGTAATGCTTGTTGTTGATCAGTATTCAAGGGTAAACGAACTACTTGAGTTTGTAAATGCAAAAGAGAACATCGTTGACTGTTATGCGATTACAGGAGAGTATGACTATCAGTTGAGGCTGTACGCAAGGGATATTACAGAACTGGAAAGCATCTTACTCGAACTCAAAGGAAAAAAGTGTGTTTCCAAGAGCCATACGATCTTTGTGCTGATGGAACACAAACACATGCTGGGACCCTTCACCACCTAGCCTGTCAGATTCCGAGCACAATCAGGACTGTCGCCGGACCGGTCTTTCGCCCCCACCTTTACCACCTGTACGCCAATTGAGAAATCAAGAAGAATCGAGAGAAAAGGAGATGTGAAATGTCCGTTACGTCAATACCGTCAATGGCCCTGTAAGCCCTAGGGTGTATCTGAAAACTCCCAACGCACCCGGACAGCGGATCTTTTCACGCTGCGCTGCACCATTTTTCCTTGAAATACGTCAGTATTCCTGCGAAAAAATGTCTTGCTCAGCGCAAAAATTTCTCGCTGCCGGTCACATTGGGAGTTTTCAGATACACCCTAGGGAGTTGGGAATAACCCTGATGCATGAACACCTTGCAGAACTGAATAACTCAATGAAGCGGTGTTATGCAGATTGGTTTCATGCTGATATCTTCCTGGAGAAAATCAAGCCTGTCTTTCAAAAAGCAAAAAATACGGATTGAGCACATATGTCGATCAGACAGCCGTGAATATGGGACGGGATATTTGCTTTATAAAGCGGGTTTCGGAATCGTGCGATGTCAACATTGTGGCGGCTACCGGTTTGTTCTTCTATGAAGAGAGCTGGCAAATCGATAAACCGTATGAGGAAATATCGGAGTTGTTTATTCGGGACATTGAAGAGGGCTGCGAGAGCACCAATATTAAGGCGGGAATGCTGAAAGCTGCGACGGACAGATTCGGGATCACCCCTGTAAATGTATTTCAGTTAAAGGCAGTAGCTCGTGCAGCGGCAATTACCGGCGTACCAGTAACAACGCATACCATAGCGGCTGACCGGCTTGGTCTCGAACAGGCGCTGATTCTTGAAAAGGCAGGCGTGGATCTGTCCAAAGTTGTGATCGGTCACGTCGGCGACACGAATGATCTGGATTATTTGGAAGAGCTGCTGCGCATGGGTGTTTATCTCGGGTTGGACAGATTTGGGTTGGAAGTGCTATGGCCGGAGGAGGATCGCGTAAGGAATCTGCTGGAGCTTATGGATCGCGGCTGGATCAACAGACTCATCATCTCGCAGGACATCCCCTTTTATTCCGACTGGGGGAAAAACAGCTTCAAAAAGTTCGAAGCGATCCGTTCTTTTGATAACATAACGGGCTTTACGCATATTTTTGAGAGCGTGCTTCCGAAGCTGAAAGCACGCGGTGTCAGCGAGGATGAAATCCATACGCTGCTTGTAAAAAATCCGGCTCGTGTTTTTCACGGAGGATACACATATTAGCTTGCCGAAGGCTGGAGCTGATTCAGGCCCTGTACCCAGTTCCTATGTTCTGGCGTTTTGGCTGTGTAATAAGGAGGAAGAAATGGATAGTTTAAAAAGGCTGGCCGCATCGGCTGTTGTGCCGGTCGTGGTGCTGGACGATGCAAAGGACGCGGTCGCGACGGCAAAGGCTTTGCTTGCCGGCGGCGTGGACGTGATGGAGATCACGTTCCGCACGGCGGCTGCGGCGGATTCGATCAAGGCAGTCGCGGAAGGCTGCCCCGATATGCTCGTCGGTGCGGGCACGGTCATCACGCTCGACCAGTGCCGCAAGGCCGTCGAGTGCGGCGCGAAGTTCATCGTATCCCCCGGCTTTGACGAAGAAGTCGTCCGCTGGTGCGTGGAAAACGGCGTTGCCGTGACGCCCGGCTGCGTGACGCCGACGGAAATCATGGCGGCGATGAAGCTTGGCTTGAACGTTGTGAAATTCTTCCCGGCTGGCGTTTACGGTGGTCTATCTGCCATGAAGGCGCTCTCAGGTCCGTTCGGCGGGATCAAATTCATCCCGACCGGCGGCGTGAATGGTCAGAACATCGGCGAGTTCATCGCCGCGCCGTTCATCCACGCGGTCGGCGGCAGCTGGGTCTGCCCGAAGGCGGACATTGCAGCCGGTAATTTTGAGAAGATCACAAAGCTCTGCAAGGAAGCAAGAGCCGCTGCGCTGGGGTTCGAGGTAGCGCACGTCGGCATCAACTGCGAAGATGCCGCAGCGGCGTCCGCGGTCTGCGAGAAGCTGAACGAAGCGTTTGACCTGCCGGTCAAAGACGGCAGCTCTTCGATGTTTGCATCCAGCGGCATCGAGGTCATGAAGACCATGTTCAAGGGCAAAAACGGTCATATTGCGATCCGCACCAACTCTGTGGAGCTGGCGGTGGCAGAGCTTGCAAAGAAGGGCTTTGCATATGACGAAAGCTCGGCAAAGTATAAAAACGGTCGTATGACAGTTGCATACCTCAAAGATGAGTTCGGCGGTTTCGCCGTGCATCTGCTGCAAAAGTAAGGAGGAGCAATCATGAAAGTTTTGACATTCGGTGAGATTATGCTCCGCCTGAAAGCGCCGGGACACGAGCGCTTCTTCCAAAGCCCGCTGTTGGAAGCTACCTTCGGCGGCGGCGAAGCCAACGTGGCAGTCTCCCTTGCAAATTACGGCATGGACGCGGAATTTCTGACCGTTCTGCCGCAGAATGACATTGCAGACGCCTGCATCCGCGAGCTGCGCTATTTTGGCGTGGGCACAAAGAAGATCGTCCGCGGCGAGGGTCGTATGGGCATTTATTACTTGGAGGGCGGCGCAAACCAACTGCCGAGCAAGGTCGTCTATGACCGCGCGTATTCCTCGATCGCGCTGGCAAAGCCGGGCGATATCGACTGGGACAAAGCCTTCGAGAGTGTGGACTGGTTCCATATCACGGGTATTACGCCTGCGATTTCTGAAAGCGCGATGGAGCTGTCTCTTGAGTCTGTCAAGGAAGCGAAGAAGCGGAACATCACCGTTTCCTGCGACCTCAATTACCGCAAGAACCTCTGGAAATATGGCAAAAAGGCCAGCGAGGTCATGCGCGAGCTTGCCAAGTACGTCGATGTGGCGATTGCCAACGAAGAAGACGTGCAGAAATCGCTCGAAATTACCGTCGATGTGAACGTCGAATCCGGCGAGCTGGACCGCGAAAAGTACCGCGCGCTTGGCAACAAAGTTTTGGAAGCCTACCCGAACATGAAGTGCATCGCGATCACACTGCGCGAGAGCCACAGCGCGGACTGGAATGGCTGGGCGGCGTGCCTGAATGACGGCAAGGACTTCTATGTCTCAAAGAAATATGAGATCCGCGACATTATTGACCGTGTGGGCGGCGGCGACAGCTTCGCGGGCGGCTTGATCTACGGCCTGAACAACTATGAGGACAAGCAGTCCGCGCTCGAATTTGCAGTTGCAGCTTCCTGCCTGAAGCACAGCGTGATCGGTGACTTTAACCGTGTCAGCGTTTCCGATGTGGAAAAGCTCATGGGCGGCGACGGCACGGGAAGAGTGCAGAGATAAAAGGAGAACATCAACATCATGGAATGGATCAATGAAAAAGCCAAAACGCTGAAGCAGGGCGCAATCCGCGCCATGTTTGACCGCGCAAATACCATGACCGGCGTCATCAGTCTCGGCATCGGTGAGCCGGATATGCCGACACCGAAGCTGGTCTGCGAGGCGGCAAAGGAGGCGCTCGACAAGGGCATCACGCATTATACGCCGAACGCCGGCACGCTCGCGTTCCGTCAGGCCATTGCCGAGAAGTCCTATCTGAAGGAGCTGCACTACGACCCGAACACCGAGATCATCGTCACAAACGGCGGCATGGGCGCGCTGAGCCTGCTGTTCCTTGTCCTGCTGAACAAGGGTGATGAAATCCTCATTCAGGATCCGCAGTGGCTGAATTATGTGGCGCAGGTCGCGTACTGCGACGGCACGGCTGTCCGCGTTCCCACGGATCTGGAGCATAATTTTGAAATGCAGCCGGAGGCCATTGAAAAGCTCATCACACCGCACACCAAGGCTCTGATGATCAACACCCCGAACAACCCCACCGGCTCCGTTATGACGTGCGAAACGATGGCAAAGATCGCGAAGCTGGCGGTGAAGCACGACCTGCTGGTGATCTCCGACGACGTCTACAACACACTGCTTTACGCCGGAGAAGAAGCCCCCTGCATTGCGTCCTTCCCGGGCATGAAGGAGCGCACCGTCATCGTCAACAGTTTCTCAAAGTCCTATGCAATGACCGGCTGGCGCATCGGCTTTGTCGCGGCCCCGGCGGAGATCGTTGACCGCATGACCAAGTGTCAGGAAAACTTCAACGCCTGCGCCAACGCCCCCGGCCAGTACGCGGCGACCGTCGCGCTCGACCATCCGGAGCTGTGCGAAGAACTGCGCCAGATCTTTGAACGCCGCCGCAGCATCCTGCTCGACGGGCTTGCCAAGATCGACGGCATCCGCTGCAACCGCCCGAACGGCGCGTTCTACGTGTTTGCCGACATCAGCAGCTTCGGCCTGAGCAGCGTCGAGTTCTGCAACCGCCTGCTCGACGAGCAGAAGGTCGTCTGCATTCCGGGCAGCGCCTTTGGCGAATGCGGCGAAGGCTTCATCCGTATCGCATATACCTGCTCGGATGATGAACTCCACGAAGCGCTGAAGCGTATATCGCGTTTTTGCAGCGAACTGCGTGCGGCATGACTCTTTGACTTCACTGCGGTCAATACAGATGTTAAATCGCCATGCATGGAGAGAGAACACATCTGCAACGCAGCAATGCGTGCATCGCCGCACGATCGCGCGGCGATGCACCGACTTTTCCAACTATTTTAACCATAGCTCATGACAAGAGAGGTCATAACCTGACATCATATCCCTATCGAACCTAGGGTGTATCTGAAAACTCCCAATGTGACCGGCAGCGAGAAATTTTTGCGCTGAGCAAGACATTTTTTCGCAGGAATACTGACGTATTTCAAGGAAAAATGGTGCAGCGCAGCGTGAAAAGATCCGCTGTCCGGGTGCGTTGGGAGTTTTCAGATACACCCTATGCGAAGATCGACCTGAACAAGCTGCAGCATATGTTTGCAGTACCTACAATCGCTTCGGGAGGGAGCATTGCTCCCAGCACCAGATCGACGAGTCTGTATTGGACAGTCTGATTATCGACGAACTGCGCAATACAAAAGCGCTGTATCAGCAGAACTGGGATGCGCTGGAGCAGCTGATCGCACAGTGGACACCAAAGGCAGCGCTGACTGGTGCGCAGATCATCAAGCTGGAAAAGAAAATCTGCTGTCTGGAGGATGAAACGGAAGCAATTTTAATGGAGCGGATACGGGATCGGGCGAACGCTGAACGCTACGACCGCATGATTCAAAAGCGCGAGGAAGAAATCGCTGCGGCAAAAAAGCAGATCGAAGAACTGCAAAACATCTCCGCCGTCCTGCGGGAGCGGCAAGCGAAGTTCAAACGGGATATCAGCATGATCGACGACATTCTCTCTGAGGGTGTCATGACGGAAGCGCACCTGCGGATGCTGGTTGAAAAGATCTATGTGCAGGAAACGGATGGAAAACTCAACCTCGACATTCAGATTAAAGCGCCGTTCCGCACACATCTGGATGTCTATGAAAATGGGACGCTCACGGAGCGATACGGTGCGCTGGATTTTGACTGGGACAGGCTGGCGCAGCTGCTCTACGACGACGGGCTTGCGGGGTAAACGGCTATGCCGGGCTGCTGTCCTGTCAGGAATGCGGGAACGTGTTCAGTCCCATGATCCGCTGCTGGAACGGCAGCCGCCGCGTAGAATACGTCTGCCGGGGCTACCAACGGAACGGGAAAGGTTATTGCACCTCTCACCGCATCCACGAAGAAGTTCTGGATAAAGCCATCCGGGATGATACAGAAAAGCTGCGGGCGCAATATGCAGCCGAACTGAAAAGGTCACACAGTTGCAAAAACAGTGGGCGTTGAGGAAGCCGGTCCTCGACGCCCACTGCTTGACTTTGCAGAAAGAAATTTTGAGATTGGAGCAGGAGGTTGATGCGCTGGTGATGGAAAAGCTGAATGGCGACGGAGGCTCATCTGCTCACGAAATCGGTACTTGAACACCGTAAATCAATCGCCTCAAAAACAAAATCGTGGCCCAGCGTCAGCGGCCACGATTTTGAACGAAGAAAGACCTTTGTTGTCGAGGCGGGCGCGCTCTGCGCGGCTGCCTGACATCCAAAGGTCATTTCTGAGTGGTGCGCCCGACAGGACTTGAACCTGCACGCTTGCGCAATGGAACCTAAATCCATCGTGTCTGCCAATTCCACCACGGGCGCGGATTGCGTTGCGGCAGTCAGAACGGCTCTGACTGCCGTATATTTTATCATATCTGCGTTTTGCTTGTCAATCGTGCAGATTGCGGCTGGCGGCGTAGGCGGCGCGCAGGGACTGCTCATATTGGCTGTCGTTGACGAGCAGGAGGGCGCAGGCGCCGCATTTTTGCAGCAGATGGACCGGCGCGCCGCTCGTTTCGACCGCGCGGAGCAGCTCCGGCACAGCAGCGGTCGAGCGGCAGAGTGCGGCCAGGACGCTCAAATTTTCGCGCAGCGTGCACGCCTGCGGGCGAAGCGCCTGCGCGGCCTGCTCCCGCAGACGGTGCAGCCGTTCGGAGCCGGGCTCCATCGGCACAAGCGCCGTGAGCTCACCGCACACGCTCTGCATGGAAAACGGCGAAAGCCGCGCCTGCTCCAGAACATCGGCCAGCTTTGTCTCCGCGTCCGGCTCCTGCGGGCAGCTCAGGCGCAGCATGGCAAGCTTCCTGCGGCCCGCGAAGCAGATCTGCCCGCCGTCCGGCTCTACCTGCGGGCGGACGAGCGTGCCGGGCTTCTCTGGCTCGAACGCATTGCAGATGCGCAGCGGGATCTGCGCCTGCCGGACCGGCGCGACCGCGTCCTCATGCAGGATCTGCATCCCGACGCGCGAGAGCGTCTGCAATTCCTCATAGCGCAGCTGGCCGACCGGCGCGGGGTTCTGGATCAGCCGGGGATCTGCCGCAAGCACGCCTGCCACGTCCGTCCAGTTTTCGTACAGATCCGCGTGCAGTGCGGCTGCGGCCAGCGCACCCGTCACGTCGGAGCCTCCGCGCGGGAGCGTATGGACCGCGCCGTCCGGCAGCGCGCCGTAAAAGCCCGGCGTGACGATCTTCCGCCCGTCGGCAAGCGAGCCGAGCGCAGCATAGGACGCAGCCTGCCGGACGCGTCCCGCAGCGTCAAACAGCAGCCAGTCTTTTGCGTCAACAAATTCAAAGCCAAGCAGATCAGCCATCAGCCGCGCGGACAGATACTCGCCCCGCGAGACGATCCAGTCCTGCGGCGTGTCGCGGTGCATGGCGGCATAGATCGCGTCAAGCTCGGCCTCGATGGGTAGCGTCAGACAGCAGCCGTCGCGGATCTCGCGGTAGCGGTCAGCGATCCTGCGCCATAGATCCCAGCAGCTCACGCCGTATTGCAGATGCGCGTGGCAGAGATAGAGAAGATCCGTGATCTTGTGGTCGGCGGCGTGCCGCCTGCCTGCCGCCGACACGACGACGACGCGGCGCGCGGGGTCTGCAAGCACGATCTCGCGCACGCGGGAAAAGCCCGCGCTGTCACACAGCGACGAGCCGCCGAATTTTGTGACCTTCAGCATAAACCTCCCTCCTTCCGGGAATGATGGTCCCACGCCATCTTATGCTGTCCTGTCGAATTCTGTCCGGTGCCCAAGCATGAAAAATTTCAGAAATTCCGGGCAATTTCCGCTTTACTTTTCTGCATTCGTATGCTATTCTTAACAGGTAGCGCCATGCGCTGCGACCCATTTCCCAGTTTCGGGACACCGCCCGCTCTGACGCGGGTATTCTGCCTGCCCGATACTTGGATTCCGGGAATATTTTGAAAGGTGGAAACACAACTATGATGCGCAAAGAAGAAAAGACTGCCATTATCGAGCAGTACGCAACCCATGCCGGCGATACCGGTTCTCCCGAGGTCCAGATCGCTGTCCTCACCGCCCGGATCAACACCCTGACCGAGCATCTGCGTGAGCACAAGCAGGACAACCATTCCCGCCGCGGCCTTCTGATGATGGTCGGCAAGCGCAGAAGCCTTCTCGACTACCTCGCCAAGAAGGACATCAACCGCTATCGTGCAATCGTTGCAAAGCTCGGCCTGCGTAAGTAAGTCATAGGAAAAGGGCGGTCGGGCGACCGCCCTTTTTTATACATCCACCCAATTTATGCGCGTGGGTTCCATTTAGCAGTTGAAAGTAGCGTCTGTGCCCGGACGCCAGTTTCAAGTGCTAAACCTCCCACGCGCGCAAAAAACGAAGGAGGTTCTTTCATGATCACCCACAAGCAGTATCCGAATCACCACATTTTTGAAACCGAGATCGGCGGCCGTACCTTTACGGTCGAGACCGGCAAGGTCGCAGAGCTCTGCAATGCAGAGGCCATCTGCCGCTACGGCGATACCGTCGTACTCGTCACGGCTGTCGCCTCTCCCCTGCCCAAGGCTGGCATCGACTATTTCCCGCTGACCATCGAGGTCGAAGAGCGTATGTACGCTGTCGGCCGTATCCCCGGCTCGTTCAATCGCCGCGAGGGCAAGCCCTCCGACCGCGGCGTGCTGATCTCCCGCCTGATTGACCGCCCGATGCGCCCGCTGTTCGACGAGGAACTCCGCAACGACGTCGTTCTGACCAACACCATCCTCGCGCAGGACTACGATAACCCCGTTGAGATCGTCGCCTCCATCGGCTCGTCTCTCGTCATCGCCTATTCCGACATTCCCTGGAACGGCCCGACCGCGACCACCAATGTCTGCTATCTGGACGGCAAGTATATCGTCAACCCCTCGCAGGATGAGCGCAACGCCTGCCAGTGCTTCGTGACCATCGCGTCGACTCACGAGAAGGTCGTCATGATCGAGACGGAGGCCAACGAGGTCAAGGAAGACATCCTCATGGAGTGCATCAAGCTGGCCCATGAGACGAACGTCAAGGTCGTGGAGTTCATCAACACCATCGTTGACGCCATCGGCAAGCCGAAGTTCACGTTTGAAAAGGCTGCCGTCAACCACGATATGCTCGACGATCTGTGCGAGTACGGTCTGGACAAGATTGCCTACGCACTCGACACCGACGACAAGAATGTACGTGAGGCCCGTCTGACCGAGGCTGTTGTCGACTTCAAGGAGAAGTTCGGCGAGAAGTATGCAGAAGACTGGGATGTCCAGATCGACGTGTGCCTGTACAAGATGCAGAAGAAGATCGTCAAGAAGTGGCTGCTCGAGGGCAAGCGCGTCGACGGCCGCACGCCGGACGAAATTCGCCCGCTGGCTGCCGAGGTCGGCGTTCTGCCGCGCGTCCACGGCTCCGGCCTGTTCACCCGCGGCCAGACGCAGGTTCTGTCCGTCTGCACGCTGAACACCCTCTCTGCCGCGCAGAAGCTCGACACTATCTATGACGAGACCGAGCGCCGCTATATCCACCACTATAATATGCCGCAGTGGTCCACCGGCGAAGCCCGTGCGAGCCGCTCCACCTCCCGCCGCGAGATCGGCCACGGCGCGCTGGCCGAAAAGGCTCTGCTGCCTGTGATCCCGTCCGTTGACGAGTTCCCGTATGCCATCCGCGTCGTCTCCGAGGTCGTTTCCTCCAACGGCTCCACGTCTCAGGCCTCCATCTGCGGCTCCACGCTGGCTCTGATGGACGCAGGCGTGCCCATCAAGCGTCCCGTCGCCGGTATTTCCTGCGGCCTCATCTCCGACAAGGAGACGGGCACGTGGAGAACCTTCACCGACATTCAGGGCGTTGAGGACTTCCACGGCGAGATGGACTTCAAGGTCGCCGGTACGACCGAGGGCGTTACCGCCATCCAGATGGACCTCAAGAACGACGGTCTGACCATGGAGATCATCGCCGACGCGCTTGAGCGCTGCCGCAAGGCCCGCCTTGAGATCCTGAACGAGATCATGATCCCCTGCATCGCCAAGCCGCGCGACCATGTTTCCGAGTATGCACCCAAGATGCTCACCATGAAGATCGACGTGGACAAGATCCGCGAGGTCATCGGCAAGGGCGGCTCCATGATTCAGAAGATCGTGGCCGAGTCCGGCGCACAGGTCGACATCGACGACGACGGCACCATCCACATCGCGTCTCCCGACGCCGCCTCCTGCGACGCCGCCAAGAAGATGATCGACGATATCTGCTTCGTGCCCGAGGTCGGCAAGCTGTACTACGGCAAGGTCGTCCGCATCCTGCCCATCGGCGCGTTTGTCGAGCTGGCTCCCGGCAAGGACGGCATGATCCACATCTCCAAGCTTGAAAACCGCCGCGTCGAGAAGGTCGAGGACGTGCTGAACATCGGCGACATGACCTGGGTCAAGGTCACCGAGATCGATGAAAAGGGCCGTGTCAACCTCTCCCGCAAGGACGCGCTCAAGGAGCTCGCCGCCGCTGCGGACAAGAAATAAGCAAGCCTAAAAAGCCCCGCCTCTCCAACCGGAGAGACGGGGCTTTCTGCACACTAAGACGTGCTGCCTAGGGTGTATCTGAAAACGCCCAATGTGACCGGCAGCGAGAAATTTTTGCGCTGAGCAAGACATTTTTTCGCAGGAATACTGACGTATTTCAAGGAAAAATGGTGCAGCGCAGCGTGAAAAGGTCCGCTGTCCGGGTGCGTTGGGAGTTTTCAGATACACCCTAATGGCTTCCGCAGCTACCGGCACGCCGCGCCGCCCCATTCAACGGCGGTGAAGCCGGTGCGGGCCGGTGCTTCGAGCGTCTGCGGCGCGATCTCGACCGGAGCAGTCAGCGGCTTGAAGGCCATAAAGACGCGAATGAGCGTGTCCGGCTCGGGCGTGATGGTGAGGCGTGCGCTTTTGGTATAGGCCTCGTGCTGGAACGCGATCAGGTTATAGGCGTTTTCCTGCATCAGCGGCAGCCAGTAGATGATAAACTCATTGGCCTCCGCGCGGTTCAGGCCGAGCCTGGCCAGCGCGTCCTCCAGAAAGTCTGCCGTGCCGCTTCCCGGCACGCAGAAGCCGGTCGAAAAATCATATTCCGTTTCCGACACGCCCTCCCAGTATAAATACCGGTAGGTCTGTCCGTCCTTGTCGGTCAGCGTCCCGTCGGGTCTTGCCGAGACGGTCCAGCCGTCCTCGTAGGCCGGATACGTGCACGTCAGCTCTCCGTCATAGTCCAGCCGAACCGTTATCTCTGTTTCCGTCTGCGGATACAGATACGCGACCGGCTTGGCGTCGCAGACCTCGTCCTGTGCTTCCTCCGGATAGAGATAGATGACTGGCTTTGCAGAATACTGCGCATTCTCATCCTCCCGCTCGTCGCACGGCGCACAGGCGGTCAGACTGAGCGTCAGCGCAAGGGGCAGCAAAAAAGCAAGCAGTTTTTTCATGTCGGTTCCTCCTGCATAAAATATGTTCTATCCATACAGACAGGAAATGAAGAAGCTGGTTGCATAGGTTTATATTATTTATTATTTTTTCCGGCCATCAGCCGCGCAAGCGTCGCGCGGACCACAGGCAGGCAGTCCTCCGGCCTCTCCAGCTCCAGAACGGCCTGCTCAAACGGGCACAGGCCCGTCCCCTGCCGGTTCAGGAGCTTTTCGGTCTTCGTCTCACAGGCGCAGTCCACGCCGTTCGCAATCAGGAAGTCCGCCGCTGCGGCGCTCATCGTCTCGGCATAGACGGCGGATGCGCCGCCCAGAAGATAGATCGCGGCGGCAGCCTTGCCGACGATGGTATCGCAGACGAGCGCGCCCTTCAAAAGCTCCGGCTGCGCGTCGAATACCCGCAGTGCCGGGCCGACGCCCCGGCCAAACTCCTTATGGACGGTCACGCCGCCTTTTTGTACAACAAGCGTATACGCGCCGTTTTCAAACAGCGCGGGCAAATTTTCCATGTTCATTTCGGACGCATCTCCTTCGGCAGTTCTTTTTCGATCCGGATCATGACCAGCGACAGCAGCAGCGCCAGCACCATCACGCCCACGGCGATCAGATAATACGGCTGGTTGGCAATGTCGGCAATGGAATAGCCGCCCGTACCGTCGGAGACGGCGTAGCCGATCACCAACAGCACCAGTGCGGCGGCGAAGCAGAGGTTCCGGATCGTGCCGAACAGCTTGTCCCGGCCAAGCAGGAAGCCGTAAAACGCCTCCGGCGCGTCAAACTGCGCCCCCGCCTTCCACGGCGTAAACAGGCGGCAGAAAAAATCCTTCACAGGGAAGCCCCCTTTTTCCTTGATAGAGCAAGTATAGCAGGCTTTTGCGAAAAAAGCAACGCACCGGGCACTTGATGCGCCGCCGGGCGTTGACTTTTTTGCGCAGGACTCGTATACTTTTGGAAAACAGGCATTTCAGGAGAAGCGGATCATGATCTACACGGTTACGACGAATCCCAATATTGATTATTATATGGACCTGCGTGCGCCGCTGCACGTTGGCGGCATCAATCGCTCCGGCCGCGAGCTGCTTGCGCCAGGCGGGAAGGGGATCAACGTCTCGCTGATGCTGCAGACGCTTGGCAAGCCGTCGTGCGTGCTGGGGTGTCTCGCCGGGCCGACGGGGCGGCTCCTCGAAGCGCTCATGAAAGACACCGGCTGCGATTGCCATTGGTTCTGGCTGCAAAGCGGCCAGACGCGCATCAACACCAAGATCAACACCAGCCCCGAAACGGCCTTCAACGCCTCCGGCCCCGCGCTTGGGCAGACCGACATTGACGCGCTGTGCGCGTTCCTGCGCGGACTGAACCCGGACGATCAGCTCGTCGTCAGCGGCAATCTGCAAAAAAGCCCTCCGGGCGCGTTCTCCGCACTCCTTTCCGCCGCGCAGGAGGCGGGCGTCAGCGCCGTCGTGGATACAAGCGGCGCAGCGCTGCGCGAGGCGCTTGCGTTCCGTCCTCTGCTCATCAAGCCCAACGGCGAGGAGCTGTGCGAGCTGTTTGGCAAGCAGGCAAGCACGCCGGAGGCGCTGCTTGCCCTTGCGCGGCAGGCGCAGACACTGGGCGCGCGGAACGTGCTGGTGTCCATGGGCGCGGACGGCGCTCTGCTGCTGGCAGAAAGCGGAGATGTTTACCGTGCAGCGCTCCGCAGCACGCAGCCGGTTATTTCCACCGTCGGCGCGGGCGACAGTGTGACGGCTGGCTTCCTCGCGGGACTGCTGGACACAGGAGACTATTCCCAGGCCCTGCGCCTCGGCGCTGCCTGCGGCAGTGCGACGGCCTACAGCCCGGCTCTGGCAAACAGGGCTATGCTCGAGGCTGTTTTACCGTCGGTCGAGGTCACAGCGCTGTAAAACCTTCGGAAAGGAAGAGAACCATGCAGACAATTCAGGATTTATTCTCCAACCGCGTGCTGCTCAGCGGCCTCATTGGCTGGGGCGCGGCACAGGTTTTGAAGACGATCATTTACGCGCTCATGCACCATACGCTGGACCTGACGCGCATTTTCGGCGACGGCGGTATGCCGAGCGGCCATTCGGCCACGGTCTGCGCCGTGGCGACCTCGGCGGGAATTATCTACGGGCTGGACTCGTTCCCATTCGCCATCAGCGTAATTGTCGCGATCATCGTCATGCACGACGCAATGGGAGTCCGGCTCGAAACCGGCAAGCAGGCAAAGCTCCTGAACGAGTTCATCGACCTGTTTGCCAAGCTGGAGCAGCCGCTGTCCGATCAGGAAAAGCTCAAGGAGCTGGTCGGCCACACGCCGCTGCAGGTCTGCATGGGCGGCCTGCTCGGCATTCTGACCGGCGTTCTGTGCAATCTCGGCGGATGAGCGCAGCCGCCTCCCCCAGCACTTCATCCTGTAAATTATAATTTCACCCCGGAAAGGAGCACCCCATGGCACAACTTGGACTCGGTACGCGCTGCGTACAGGCGGGCTACAGCCCGAAAAACGGCGAACCCCGCCAGATCCCCATCATCCAGAGCACCACGTTCAAATACGAGAGCAGCGCCGAAATGGGCCGGCTGTTCGATCTGGAGGCCAGCGGCTATTTCTATTCCCGCCTGCAAAACCCGACGAACGACGCCGTCGCGGCGCGTATCGCCGCGCTTGAGGGCGGCACAGCCGCCATGCTGACAGCCTCCGGGCAGGCCGCCATCTTCTTCGCCGTGTTCAATATCGTCGGTGCGGGCGACCATCTGGTCAGTTCGTCGAGCATTTACGGCGGCAGCTTCAACCTCTTCGCCGTCACCATGAAGCGCATGGGCGTTGAGGTCACGTTCGTCGACCCCGACTGCTCCGCTGAGGAACTGGACGCCGCCTTCCGCCCCAACACAAAGGCCATGTACGGCGAGACGGTCGCAAACCCGGCGCTGACCGTTCTGGATATCGAAAAATTCGCGGCTGCCGCGCACCGGCACGGCGTGCCCCTGATCGTGGACAACACGTTCGCCACGCCCATCAACTGCCGCCCGTTTGAATGGGGCGCGGATATCGTCGTACACTCGACGACCAAGTATATGGACGGGCACGCAGGCGCCATCGGCGGTGCGATCGTCGACTCCGGGAGCTTCGACTGGACGAAACACCCGGACAAATACCCCGGCCTGTGCACGCCCGACGAGAGCTATCATGGCGTGACATATACCGAGCACTTCGGCCTTGCGGGTGCGTATATCACAAAGGCGACCGTCCAGCTCATGCGCGATCTCGGCGCGATCCAGTCCCCGCAGAGCGCGTATTATCTGAATCTCGGCCTCGAAAGCCTGCACGTGCGCATGAAACGACACTGCGAAAACGCGCAGCGGGTCGCGGAGTTTTTACAGCAGCATGAAAACGTCTCGTGGGTGCAGTTCTGCGGCCTGCCGGGCGACAAATATTACGAGCTGGGGCAGAAATACCTGCCGCACGGCTCCTGCGGCGTCGTGAGCTTCGGCGTAAAAGGCGGACGGGCCGCAGCCGAGGCCGTCATGGGACGGCTCAAAATTGCGTCCATCGAGACGCACGTGGCCGACTCTCACACCTGCTGCCTGCACCCGGCTTCCACCACGCACCGGCAGATGAACGCCGAGGAGCTGCTGGCCGCAGGCGTCCGCGAGGATCTGATCCGCTATTCCTGCGGCCTGGAGGACGCGGAGGATCTGATCGCCGATCTCGATCAGGCGCTGCAATAATCTCAGAAAGGAATCCACGCCATGCCCATTATGATCCCGAACGGTCTGCCGGCGGCGAAAACGCTGGCGGACGAGAATATTTTCGTCATGAACGAGACGCGGGCCGTCACGCAGGACATCCGCCCGCTGCAAATTCTCGTTCTGAATCTCATGCCCACCAAAATCGCCACAGAGACGCAGCTGTCGCGGCTGCTCGGCAACACGCCGCTGCAGGTGGAGCTGGAGCTCATCCACACGGACAGCCACGAATCCAAAAACACGTCCCGCGAGCATCTGCTGAAATTCTATCAGACGTTCGAGGACGTGCGCGACCGCTGGTTCGACGGGCTGATCATCACCGGTGCGCCCGTGGAGCAGATGCCGTTTGAGCAGGTCGAATACTGGCCGGAGCTGTGCCGCATCATGGAATGGAGCCGGACGCACGTGCACAGCACGTTCCACATCTGCTGGGGCGCGCAGGCAGGGCTTTATTATCACTACGGCATCGGGAAGGTCGATCTGCCCGAAAAGCTCTTCGGTGTCTATCCGCATGTGGTCGAGCGGCGCTCGTCCATGCTCATGCGCGGATTCGACGATGTGTTCATGGTGCCCCACTCGCGGCACACGAGCGTCCGCCGCGAGGATATCGAGCGCTGCGGCAAGCTGAAAATCCTCGCCTCGTCCGAGCAGGCCGGGGTCTACGCCATGGCGACCGAGGGCGGTCGGCAGATCTTCATCACCGGTCACTCGGAATACGACGCGCGGACGCTGGAGTCGGAATATCTGCGCGATAAAAACGCCGGACTTCCCATCCATGTGCCGGAGAATTATTACCCGGACGACGACGACACGAAGCCGCCCATGGTCACATGGCGCAGTCACGCAAACCTCCTGTACCAGAACTGGCTCAACTACTTCGTCTACCAGACCACGCCGTACGACCTCTCGGCCATCCGGCCTGTATAAGCACCAAAAAAGCGGCAAAGGCTCCCCCCCTTGAACAAAGGGGGGAGCCTTTGCGCCTGTCTGCTGCTTCGTCACGCCCGGTTAAAGCTTAAAAATCTGGTACCCTGGAAGGTGAGGCTTCCCCGGTCGCCCTCGACGAGATAGCCGTAGTCGCGGTCGGGGATGCTGAGCTCCATCCGGTCGCCGCTTTCGACCTGGAACGTCGCGTAGTACCACGTGGACGAATGGCTCATGTGGCTGTTCACGTCGTGGTGGCGCGTGACCTCCATCCGCTTGGAGACGACCGTGGCCTGCACGGTCAGGCGCGGGGACTTATTATTCTTGTGCCACTGGCCGACATTGCGCACAAGCGTCGCAATGATCACGCCCAGAATCAGCACAAACATCACCGTGAACAGCACGGGAAACACCGAATCAAAAAAACCGAAGCCGATCATGGAGAAATCCTCTCTTTCTGTTTTTGTCTATAGTATCAGACGCAGACTCGCCGCGCAAGTTCCCAGCCCGAAAAAGAAAAAACTTGTGCAGATTGCCGTGTGCCGATAAGACAGTAGTTTGAGAAAACTACAAAATCGGCATCTGCCAAGCAGGATTGGACAACAAAACAGGCGGCACTCAACGTCGGTTGGGTGCTGCCTGTTTTTGTACATCTAAGGGTTGAGAATCACCTGTTTTTTGCGCTGAAAAGCAAGGATAGCGAAAAGGGTGAAATAGTTATCGCCTCTGTGCGGTTCTTTTGTGAAACAGCGAATCACTGCATAGCGGATACCGTTCGCTGGGAAGTGCGTATATTTGCGGTCAAGCAAAATACCCCTCAAAACCGTAAAGTCGAT